>Ga0224495_10000128_pt1 | contig 57588 bp, 68 predicted proteins | sample SF_Jul11_sed_USG_FD_168128 | JGI IMG/M metagenome (GOLD analysis project Ga0224495, IMG submission 168128) | Sediment microbial communities from San Francisco Bay, California, United States - SF_Jul11_sed_USGS_4_1 | ecosystem: Environmental > Aquatic > Marine > Sediment | place: USA: California...
CAAGCCGTAGTCTGTCATCGTCATCGGCCATGGGCAGCGGCGCCGGATGGAACTCTGGCAATGCGGCACCCGTGTCATCGGCACCGGCTAAAACAGTAGCTAATAGCGGCTTTGCCGGCACACCGGGAACAATACCGTCTAAAAAACCGTTCTGAGCGCGCTCTGGCAAAACAAGCGGCACCGGGGTAACGGCCTCCCCACCCAAAGCACCAACCTCAGGCACGACAAGCTGCAACTCTACCTTTGCCGCCACAGGCCCGGATGCATGGGCAAGGCTGCCGGAGAACAGAAAAAACGCGCCTGTGAAAATAAGTATTTTCGGAAGGAAAAACATCGGTTCCTCCGTTATGCTACGGATAAGAATGAACGAAAAACAACTTGCCTGCGGTCCCCTGTTGATTCACCCCTGCCTAAAAAGACAGGCCCCTGTGTCTTACTTTTTATATTATAACATTTTCTCTTCTGGAAATAAAATCAATTCGAACGGTTTAGTGCGGAAAAAAGCGCGGCAATATGCCCGGCACGGCACGATGCGTCTATGCCGCAGGCGGAGGAAAGAATGGAGACGCCGCCATCTGCGGCGCGCCCTGCCGCAGCGACCACGGCCCCGGAAGGCCCGGATGTAACGGTCTCTGCGCAGACATTGCCCATGACTGCCACATCCGAAAGCGCGGCCACAAGCGAAGGAACGTCGGTTGAATTGTCTACGGATACTGCGTCCATGCCTATCGCCTGAATAGACGATGCAAGTGCGGTAACATCGCCGCAAAGGTGCAGTATCGTGTTCATGCCAAAGGCCTTTATGCCGCCAACGAGCCTTCCTATGTGCCTCACTCCAAACTCTTCGAAAAACCCCGGGCCTACGGTCAGGTAAGAGGCGAAGTTCTCGGTTATGAATATCGTATCAGCCCCGGCATCCCCGAGAGAGCCTGCGTAAACAAGCGTATTGTCAACAAGGGCGTCCAGGAACGCATGCGCGTCTTCGGGAGAATTTTTAAGCGCAGTCAAGAGCCCCTTTGCGTGCGTAACCGATGTTGCAAGCGCAAATGGCCCGGCAACGTCGGCAATAAGCGGCGCTTCCTTATTACAATGCGGCTTAAGCCGCCTCATTACATCGGCTACAAGCGGCATCCTGGCGTCCTTTCCCGGGTCGAGCACGGGAATACGCGCATGGACGCTATCAAAGGGATAGTGCTCGTCCTCTACAGTGCCACGTTGCTCGCTCTCGCCGCCGTATGCCTCGGACTCAACGGTCATTATATATGGTATGGAAAGATTATCTGTCTTTGCCTTTTCCCTGAATAAAAGCGCATAGCGCACTATCTCTGAAGGGTCGGTTGAAAGGGCGTTCAATTCGAACCCTCCCTCCTTCACAAGCTCATCAAGCGGCGCGCTTATGAGCCCGCCTGCCATGAACGCAGGAAGCTTCGTCTTGAAGGTCTCTTTGAGGTAGGCTTTATAAGTTGGTTTCATGGTGTAAGGCGGTTATTCATTTTTAAAGCCAACGACAAAGTCAAATGCCTTCTTGACCGCGATGTCGCTTCCTTCGATAACGATCATCACAGCGCCCTCGCTCCCGCCAACACCGCCTGAGGCCGCGTGCACGGCCTTAAGCCCAACGTTCGGGAAAAGTATGGCGAGTGCTTCTATCTCTGTAACGATCTTTGCGCCTGTAAGCGGCATCATGCCGGCCTTGTCGCCTGTAGAATATTTTATGGTTCCCTGCCCCCACATTAAAGAAGCATCGGCAACCGATGGCACGAGTTTTTCAAGCCCAACGGGCACAATTAAATTAGCCCCCCTTGCCTTCAGTATGCCTATTGCAGCGCCTATGGTGCCGCCCGTATCGCTAGACATGAGCACGCCCGCGCTACCTTCCATATCAACGGCATTCGCGCCCTTTATATAAACATCGGTAGCCTTGAACTCCTTTATCGCGTCATTTGGATGCATGTCAACTTCGCGGCCGTCCTTTATGACTATTGGCTTTATCCTCTTCTCAAGAGGATTTGCGCCAAGCTCTCCTCCTGTTATGCGGCCTGCGGCAAACCAGAAATCATCGACCTTCCTGCCAAGAAGCAAGGAAGCAACGTGCGCGTTCGTGGTGCCGCCGATAATCACCACATACCCGTTCTTCATCGCGGCCCTGACCTCGGCCATTTCCCTTATTGCCGCCGCAATAAGGCGCTTGGACTCAACAGGCCTTAACACAACCGACGCCCTTACCGTATCTTTGGAAGCCTTGTAGAACATATATCTTTCCTTTATCCTCCTACTTCGACCCGAGCCCCATGCCTGCGGTGAGTATCTCACCTATGCCGCCAAGGGAGAAGGTGAGCATGACAGAGTCCTCTTCCGGCCTTTCCTCGTAGACAAAGGCCGCGCTCCAGCACTTGTGCTTATACTCGACGATATAATCGCGGCCAAGGGAGACGTCTCCCTTAAACGAATACCTCTCTGTAAATCCGGCGGACAGGTTGCCGTAGAGCTTGAAAAGCGCGCTGGCAGCGCCATAGCGCGCGACACCTCTCTCGAATATATAGTTAAGGGAGAGCGAGTACCCTTCATACGGCGCAAAGGACGCGGAAGACTTGAATATATCGGCGCGCTTGGTGTACGCGTCTATCTCTGTCTCAAAGAACATGGTTGCCCATCTCTCGGGCCTAAGGTGCAGCCTTCCAAGCACGTCCGAAAACGGCCTCTCTTCAATTGAGTTATTTAGCCCCTGTGCCTCTCTTATGTCATAGGACTGCCTCACTTCAAAATCGACCACATCGAGCCTTGGCCCTTTGTCAGAGAGCCTTGCCGAGAGAATTGTCCTGAACGCATAGGTAACGAGGCTTCTCGCCTCGACCCTGTCGACAGCATCGAAGTAAGGTAGATCGCCCTGCGGCTCGTCGGGTATATAGGAGTACTTTATCGAGGGCCGCATCATATGCCCGAGCCTTCGGAAGCGCCCCTCACCCAACTCAAATGTACGGTAAAGCGTTGACTCTAACTTTGCCCCTGTTTCGTAGATAAGGCGCTCGTCTGTATTACTGCCTGCTGCCGCCGATTCGCTCTTATACGCCGTATAACGCGGCGCGTAGAACGGAGTAAACTCTATGGGGCCCGCGTAAACAGGGAGCGTAAACTCAGGGCGCACATCTCCTCTAACGCCCTCCACCCCGGCGCGCCTGTCGAAACGCGCTGCTTGGGCATCCATGCTCATAAAAAACGGCGTGAACCATACTCTGTGCGGCTGCATCGTGAACATGGCCTCCGGGAATTTACTGGCCACACCCGAGTCGTTTTGCACATACAGGTTATCAAAACGCCTTCCCTGTATAACAAGCGCGCTCCTGTCCCATGCCTTTGTAACGGAAATAACGCTCTCAACGCTTTCGAGGCTTTTCTCGTTAAAGTTCCTGCCAAAGTCCAGAAAATACTCGTCATCACTGACGATATCGAGCTTGGCCTTGAAGCTCAAGCCGTTTGCCCCGTATAGCGTGTGGTCAAAGTAAAAACGCTGCCTGTCGTTGTCAGCCGACAGCGGGTGCAGATAATTTAACTGGTCTGCCCTGTATTTATGGATGCGCTCTATGTCGCTTTCCCTGTAATTATAGTAACGCATGTTGCCAAAGCTGTTTGCGGTATTAAAGTACCTGTACTCAAGCCCCGTGCCGAGGCCGCGCTTACTGTCAATATCAAGGTAGAAGGTGGCGTCCCTGCTGTCCGATATATTCCAGAATAAAGAGTTGTCCACGCCCGCGCCGCCAAGCTTCGAGTAGGAGAACCTCGGCGCAAGAAGCCCGCTTTGCCTTTCGCGGTTAACCGGAATGCTGACATACGGCAGATAGAAAACCGGCACGCTCTTTATCCTGAAAAACGCGCCCCTGGCCTTGAACGTGCGCCCGACCGTTACCGATGCCCCTGTGGTATAGAAGCTCCACGGCGGGGTCTCGCCCTCGGCACAGTCGCAGGTCGTAAAGGACGCGCCCTTTGCCGAGTAGGATTCCGGGCCGGTCTTTTTAAGCTCGTCTGCGCTAATGTAAATATTATCTTCCTTATAATAGACGCGCGCTGACACGAACACCGCGGTCTCGTCCTTCATCACGATGTCGAGGCTCTCGGCCTCAACAAAGCTCTCATCCTTGTAAACTATCTTCACATGGCCCGAGGCTGAGGCGAGCCCGTTTTTCATATCCACGTTCACCTTGTCAGCAGTGAGGCGTATGCCCTCCTGCTCTATGACAACAGAGCCCTCGGCGCGGTACGTATCAGTTGCCTTATCGTAGTTGACGTTATCGCCGGATATCTCGATTGGAAGGTCGCTTTTAAAAAACTTCGTGTACGCGGGCTCCGCCTTGGCAGGCTCCGCGCAAAAAGAAGGAGAAACGGCAATAAATGCCGCAAAGAAAACGGCGATGCACGCCGCTATGCCGATACAATTGCGTCTTGTCATAACATGATGCCAAACAAGAGAAAATTACCACAGGACGCGGCCCTTTACAACAGCGCACTTTAATAGCGCTTACGCCGCCGTAAAAACCTTATCGCCTCCGCAGCAGTAAATACCGAGCCCGAAACGCAGACAACCCCGGACGGCCCTGCCTCTTTTCGGGCCTTCTCTAACGCGCGGGAAACACGCCCCTCGCGGATGGCCTCTATACCGAACTTCCCTGCCCTTGCCGCAAGCTCATCAAGCGAAGCGCTTCTTGCCATATCCGGCCTTGTGACCACGACCTTTCGTGCCAGAGGAATAAGCGCCTTCAAAATGCCGTCTATGTCCTTATCGGCCATTATGCCGAGCACGAGAACGGGCTTTACGATACCTGCATCCTTTAGCGCATTTTTCAATGCGAGAGCGCCGTCTGTATTATGCGCCGCGTCCACTACGACGCGTGGCCGCGTGCCAAATGTCTCGAAGCGCCCGGGCCATGCGGCGCTTACAAGCCCTTCACGCACTGCGTCGTCGCACACGCAGCCTATGTAATCCTCCATCAGCTCAACGGCCTTGATTGCGCACGCCGCATTCCTCAACTGATGAGCGCCGAAAAGAGCGAGCCTTAAGCCCTTTATAACGCGGTCTCTACTCTCGTATTTAAGCGCACGGCCCGAGCGCGTAACGGAGAAATCGCGCCCGCATACGAAGACCCTCGCATTTTTCTCTTTTGCCGCCTTCTCGATGACCTTAAGTGCAGCGCCTGCTGCGGCAGTTACCACGTTCGAGTTCTTTTTGATTATCCCAGCCTTCTCGGCAGCTATCTTCGAAATAGTATTACCGAGTTCCTTCATGTGGTCCATGCCAACGCCGGTTATGATAGAAACTCCCGGGGTTATAACGTTCGTTGCGTCAAGGCGGCCTCCCATGCCGACCTCGACTACGGCCGCGTCAACGCCCTTTTCACGAAAGTACTCGAATGCCATGGCTGTCGTGAACTCGAAAAAGGTCGTGCCCTTTGGAGCCTTCCTCGATATGCGGGAAGCAAGCCTGACAATCTCGCTGCCTTTGATAAGGGCATCTTTAACTTTTATGCGCTCGTTAAAAGCAATAAGATGCGGCGATGTGTAGAGCCCTGTATCGAGCCCTGCTGCCGAAAGTATCGAGTGCGCGAATGCGGAAGTGGAGCCCTTGCCGTTGGTGCCTGCGACAAGTATCGAAGGGTACGCGCGCTCCGGATTGCCAAGTGCCTTTAGAAGCGCCCTCTCTCTGCCAAGCCCGGGCTTAACGAGCGGCGGGGCAAGCGCATACAGTTTTCGAAGAACCTCGTTTGGGGTGGGCATAGAAAAATGGCCGCGCGGCCAAAGGCTACCTTACGCGGTCAAAAGCGCCGTTATCTTAATCAGCGCCTGGCGCATGTTCTTTCTCTCGACTATCATGTCGACCATGCCGTGTTCCAATAGATACTCGGAACGCTGGAAACCTTCCGGAAGTTTCTGCTTGATGGTCTCGGCGATAACGCGCGGCCCGGCAAAGCCTATGAGGGCCTTTGGCTCCGCCACTATCACGTCGCCAAGCATCGCAAAGCTCGCGGTAACGCCGCCGGTCGTCGGATCCGTCAAAACGGATACATAGGGCACCGCAGCATCACGAAGCTTTGCCAGGGCAGCCGAGGTCTTTGCCATCTGCATGAGAGAGAATATGCCCTCGTGCATCCTTGCTCCTCCGGAGGCGGAAAACACTATGACAGGCGCCTTGAGCTCGATGCCTGTTTCGATAAGCGAGGTTATCTTCTCTCCAACTACACTTCCCATGCTGCCGCCCATGAACGAGAACTCGAAACTGCCGGCCATGACCTTCCTGCCGTCAAGCAGCCCCTCGCCGCAAATAAAGGCGTCCTTCTCGCCTGCCTTGGCCTGGGTTGCCTTGATGCGGTCCTTGTAGGTCTTCTGGTCTACGAAGCCAAGCGGGTCTCCGGCCTCGAGGTCTATGAAGAGCTCTCGAAAGCTTCCCTCATCGAGCGTTATCTCCATTCTTCTGCGCGCGGAAATCCTGAAATGATGGGAGCACTTCGGGCACACGTCGAAGTTCTTCTCGAGTTCCTTCTGGTATATTATCTCGCCGCAACTGTCGCACTTTATCCACATGCCCTGCGGCACCTTGACGGACTTATCGGACTTTTCCTCGCCCTTCGAAAATATGTCTTTTTTGAACCAGACCATTATGCCTCCGGCAAAGTTTCCTTATTATCAGCGCATCGCCCTTGTAAGCGACCTTGCAAAGCCCTCTACTTTTTTATCCGCCACATTGGCCTTTGACTTTGCAATCACGTTTATTATGGCGCTCCCTACGACAACGCCGTCGGCAACCTTACTCACCTCTCTTGCCTGCGCCGGAGTGGATATGCCAAACCCCACGGCAACCGGGAGCTTTGTGTGCTTTTTTACGCGCCGCACGGCAGGGGCAAGAGCCGAGGCTACACTCTTTCTCGCGCCGGTAACGCCCGCCACACTTACGTAGTATATGAAGCCCGTTGCGTTCTTTGTAACGGTCTTTATCCTCGAGATATCGCTTGTCGGAGTAAGCAGGTATATCAAATCGAGCTTCTGCTTCGTAAGCTCCGTTCTAAGTTCCTTGGATTCTTCCGGCGGCATGTCGACGATTAGCACGCCGTCCGCTCCGGCCTTTTTCGCCCTCTCTGCAAAACGCGAGAGGCCATACGAGAACACGGGATTGTAATACCCGAAGAGCACTACCGGAATGGAAGTCTTTTTACGTATGCTCCTTACGAGCGAAAAAACCGTATCTATGGTAACGCCCTTTTTAAGCGCCCGCTCGCTCGACGCTTGTATGGTCGGGCCGTCCGCCATGGGGTCCGAGAACGGCACGCCAAGCTCGATAATATCGGCCCCTGCTCTCTCGAGCGCAAGGACTATCTTTAAAGTAACATTTATGTCCGGGTCTCCTGCGGTAACAAACGGCACGAAAACCTTTTTGCCTTCTTTTTTCGCCTTGCTAAACGCGGCGGCTATGCCAGACGGCTTAAGTTGTTTTTTCTTCATAGGCTAAACCCCAGTATCTTCGAAACGGTTGCAAGGTCCTTATCTCCCCTGCCCGAGAGATTTACGACTATCACACGGCCCTTGCCGACTCTCCTTGCGGCCTTGCACGCGTACGCAACGGCATGCGAGCTCTCGAGAGCAGGTATTATGCCCTCTGTCTCGCAAAGGAGCTTAAAGGCTGCTATGGCCTCCTTGTCGGTAATGGAGGTGTACTTAACGCGGCCGATGTCTTTAAGGTACGAATGCTCGGGCCCAACACCCGGGTAATCGAGCCCCGCTGAAACGGAATGAGTGTCTATTATCTGGCCGTACTTGTCGTGAAGCAGATAGCTCTTGCTGCCGTGTAGCACACCGACCCTTCCGGCACTTATGGTTGCCGCGTGGCGTCCGCTCCTTATGCCGCTTCCCCCAGCCTCTACTCCGGTTAGGCGCACCTTGCGGTATTTTAGAAACGGATGGAATATGCCCATGGCGTTACTGCCGCCGCCGACACAGGCGATTACGAGGTCCGGAAGGCGTCCTTCTGCGCGCTTTAAATCGCGCTTTACTTCATCGCCGATAATGGACTGAAAATCGCGCACCATCATCGGGTACGGATGCGGCCCGGCAACAGAGCCGATTATGTAGAAGGTATTGCTTACATTCGTCACCCAGTCCCTAAGCGCCTCGTTCATCGCGTCCTTAAGCGTACGGCTCCCGGATGTTACGGAGTTGACCTTTGCGCCAAGAAGCTTCATCCTGAAAACGTTCGGGCTCTGGCGTTGAATATCGTCCTCGCCCATGTAGACCTCGCACTCGAGACCAAACATCGCTGCAACGGTAGCTGTGGCGACTCCGTGCTGCCCGGCCCCTGTCTCCGCGATGACGCGCTTTTTCTTCATCCTTCTTGCAAGGAGAGCCTGGCCTATGGTGTTATTTACCTTATGCGCTCCCGTGTGGCAGAGGTCTTCGCGTTTTAAATATATCTTTGCCCCGCCAAGCTTCTTCGTAAGTCTTTCGGCGAAATATAAAGGTGTCGGACGGCCTACGTAGTCCTTCAAGTAATACGCAAGCTCGTCCTTGAAACCTTTCTCGTTCTTGAACTTCAAGTAGGCACGCTCAAGCTCCATTACAGCGGGCATGAGAGTTTCCGAGATATAGCGGCCTCCGTACTGGCCGAAATGTCCGGTCTTATCCGGTAGGTTGTCAAATGATGACATAATCAGGCGCTCTTGGCCTCCTTTATGAACTTTTGTACTTTCTTTGCGTCCTTCTTGCCAGGCTTTGACTCTACCCCTGAGCTAACGTCAACCGCATAGGGCCTTACCATCTTGACTGCCCTTGCCACGTTATCTGGCGTAAGGCCGCCCGAAAGTATCACTGTTGCAAAGTCCTCTGTCCCGGAGGCGATTTCCCAGTCGAATGTAGTGCCCGTGCCTCCCGGAACTCCCTCTTTATACGTATCAAGGAGCACTGCCGAGGCAGCGTCGAAACTTGCAAGCAATATCATGTCCTCAGTGGACTTTACGCGCACGGCCTTTATAGACTTTACGTGCACGCCCTTTATATAATCATTGGTCTCGCTGCCGTGAAGCTGGGCAACGGTAAGTCCGGCTTCCTTCACTACATTATTGACCACATCCTGCTTTTCGTCAACGAATACGCCAACGGTTATAACGAACGGCGGCAGCGCCTTTACTATCTCTCCGGCTTTTGCAGGGTCAACGTAGCGCGGGCTATTTTTCCAGAACACGAACCCGAGCGCGTCGGCCCCGGCCTCTACTGCCATAAGAGCGTCCTCAACGGAGGTAATGCCGCATATCTTGACCTTCACACCCACGGCCATGCCTCCCTACGCGCCTCTAAGCTCGCGAAGTTTCTTTCCGATATCAGCCTCGCGCATAAGGGACTCGCCTATCAAAAAAGCGTCCACTCCCGCTGCGTCGAGAAGCCTCACATCCTCTATGCGGTTAATCCCGCTCTCCGTCACCACGGTCTTTTCTGCCGGTATGCGCTCGATAAGGCGAACGGTGGTGTTTATGTCGGTAACAAAGGTATTCAAGTCCCTATTGTTGATGCCTATCAGTTTCGCGCCGATATCAAGAGCCGCATCGAGCTCTTTTTCCGTGTGCACCTCTATCAGGCTGTCCAATCCGAGAGCCGATGCCGCGTCCATTAGTTCCTTCATGCGGCCCTTATCAAGTGCCGCGGCTATGAGAAGTATCGCGTCCGCGCCAACTGCCCTTGCCTCGCAGATCTGATACTCGTCTACTATAAAATCCTTTCTTAAAAGCGGCAGCGAGACTTTCTCTCTTATGCGGACAAGGTTCTCGAGGCTGCCCATGAAGTACTTTTCATCGGTAAGCACCGATATTGCCGCTGCGCCGTTTTTTTCGTAAGTAAGCGCCACCGCAACAGGGTCGAAGTCGGCCCTGATAATCCCCTTTGACGGAGATGCCTTCTTAACCTCTGCTATGACGCGCACACCCTCGCCCAAGAGCGCTGCCTCAAACCCGCGCGTCTTAGGGGTGAGCCTTATCTCAGCCTCAAACCCAGCGATACGCTCTTTTCTCGGCTTCTCCTTAAACAGCGCGGCAAGGGCGGCCTTCTTATGCTCTACTATCTCTCTAAGTATTCCCGGAACCGCCATCTCAAGCCTTACTCATTGGTCATACGCACGAGCGAATCAAGCTTCTTTCCTGCCTCGCCGGAATCAACAGCGCCCCTTGCAACCGCTATGCCCTCTTCGAATGTGCCTGCCTTGCCTGCGGCTGCTATCGCGGCAGCGGCATTAAGAATTACTATGTCGCGAGCCGGCCCCTTCTTACCTTCGAACACGCCGCGTATTATCTTCGCGTTGTCATCGGGGCCGCCGCCCTTCAAATCCTCTGCCTTGCATCTTGTGAACCCGAAATCTTCGGGAGAGATACGGTAACTTTTTATTTTTCCGTTATCGAGCTCAGAGACCTTGGTTGAGTCCGCAAGCGTGATTTCATCAAGGCCGTCCTCGCCGCGAACTACAAAGGCGCGCCTGGAGCCAAGGTTATTTAACACCTGCGCGAGTATATCGGTAAGTAGCGGGTCATACACGCCAAGCACCTGATACTTTGCTCCCGCAGGGTTGGTAAGAGGGCCCAGCACGTTGAATATTGTGCGTATGCCTATTTCCCTTCTTACAGGGGCCGCGTGCTTCATGGCCCCGTGAAAGAGCGGGGCAAAGAGGAAGCCTATGCCAACTGTCTTAAGACAGTCTTCGACCTTTGCAACTTCCGCATCTATATTCACGCCAAGGGCCTTTAACACATCAGCGCTCCCGGACTTGGAGGAAACAGACCTGTTGCCGTGCTTTGCTACCGTTATGCCGCAGGCAGCTACGACAAAGGCCGCAGCTGTCGAGATATTGAACGTCCCTGTCTCGTCGCCCCCGGTGCCGCATGTGTCCACTATAGGGCCTTCACCTGCATCGACCTTTGCAGCCTTTTCTCTCATCACCCTGGCAGCGCCGGTTATCTCGGCTACTGTCTCGCCCTTCATGCGAAGGGCGGTTATAAAGGCGGCGATTTGCGAAGGGGTGGCGTTACCGCTCATCACCTCGTTCATCACAGAAAACATCTCTGCCTCGGTAAGGTCAGAGCCCTTTACAACCCTTGCTATCGCGTCTTTTATATCCATGACCTTCCCTACACCCTCACGCCAAGCTTAAGAAAATTCCTTAAAAGCGTTTTCCCTGATTCGCTAAGTATGCTCTCCGGGTGGAACTGCACGCCTTCGAGCAAAAACTTTTTATGCCTGATGCCCATTATCTCATCGGCATCGGTCCACGCGCTTATTTCGAAATCCTTTGGAAGGGTATCCTTCTTTACAACAAGGGAATGATACCTCGTTGCCTCGAACGGGTTGGATATGCCCTCGTAAATGGTCTTTCCGTCGTGATATATCATCGAGGTCTTGCCGTGCATGATGCGCTCGGCCCTGACAATGCTTGCGCCAAATGCGTGCGCAATGGACTGGTGCCCAAGACATACGCCAAGCATCGGCACTTTGCCCGCAAACTTCTTAACCGCCTCAACCGATATCCCTGCCTTCTCCGGGTCGCAGGGCCCGGGAGATATGACAATCCTTTCGGGATTAAGCTTCGCGATATCGTCCACCGTAACCTCGTCGTTTCTCTTAACTACTACCTCCTCGCCCATCTCTGCAAGGTACTGGACAAGGTTATAAGTGAACGAGTCGTAATTATCAATCATCAAAAGCATTGCTTATACAAACCCTTCCTTTGCCATTGTAACGGCCTTCAGTACGCCCCTGGCCTTATTCTCCGTTTCCTCAAACTCTTTTTCAGGGACCGAATCAGCCACTATGCCAGCGCCTGCCTGCACGTACGCGACGTTATCCTTCATGAGCACGGTTCTTATGGCTATGCAGAGGTCGACGTTGCCCGAGAACCCCATATACCCGACGCATCCGCCATACACGCCGCGCTTTGTTGTCTCTACTTCTTCTATTATCTCCATTGCCCTGATTTTCGGCGCGCCTGTCAAAGTGCCTGCAGGAAAGCACGCGCTAAGGACATCGAAGGAATCGACACCGTCACGCATCCTGCCCTTCACGTTCGAGACTATATGCATCACGTGCGAGTACCGCTCTATGACCATGAACTCATCGACCTTTACGGAGCCTGTCTTCGAGACCCTGCCGACGTCGTTACGCCCAAGGTCCACAAGCATTATATGCTCGGCCCTTTCCTTTGGGTCTGCGAGAAGCTCCTTCTCAAGCGAGGTATCCTCTGCCTCGTCCTTGCCTCGCTTTCTTGTTCCTGCTATGGGGCGGACATCTATCACGCCGTCCTCCACACGCACAAGTATTTCCGGCGAAGAGCCTGCAAGCGTTACATCCCCGAGCCTTAAAAAGAACATATACGGCGACGGGTTCGTCACCCGAAGCGCCCTGTACACGTCGAAGGGAGACGAGCCAAGCGGGGTAGAGAACCTCTGCGATATGACGGTCTGTATGATATCGCCCGCGAATATGTACTCCTTTACCTTTTCAACGGACTTTAGAAAGTCCGCCTTCTTTACGTTAGAGGAAAACTCTGCAGAACCGCCAGTGCCGGCAGCCCCGGCCTTCAACGTCGCGCCCCTTAACTTCACAACCAGTTCCTCGACCCTCTTCGTTGCAGAATCGTAGGCAGCAGAGGCGTCGGCATAATCGTCGACAAAGGCGTTCACAACAACGCGTATCTTCTGCTCGACGTTGTCGAATACAAGGAAGCCGTCGGTTATCATCAAATACATGTCGTCGACCTTAAGGTCGTCAACGGTAGAGTCCGGGAGCCTCTCCATGTGCCTTACCATGTCGTAGCCCATGAACCCGACTGCGCCGCCAAAGAACCTCGGGATGGAGGATGTTTCGTCCGCCCGAAACTTCTTGAAATACGCCCTTAGCGCGTCAAGAGGGTTACCCTCGGTCGCGGTCTTCTTCGAGCCCTCGGTTATCTCGATTGTCTTACCCTTTGACCTTATTGTGGCCTTTGCGGAAACGCCAAGGAAACTGTATCTGCCCCATTTTTCCCCGCCCTCCACACTTTCGAGCAAAAACGCGTCGCCTCCTGTGTCCATCTTCATAAATGCGGACACAGGCGTATCTGTATCGGCCATTATCTCGGCAAATACCGGGATGACGTTAAAGGCCGCCGAGCGCTTTTTAAACTCATCTATGGAAGGAAAAAACTTTAATCTTTTCATAAGTTTCAAGATTAACACAGGTATTTCGGGTAGTCAATAAAATCCCCTTTGCAGGCAGCGTAAAACGCATTGGAAAAGGCCGCCATAAAAGCACCCAAAACAAAACCCCCGCAAAGCGCCGACTGCGCCTTACGGGGGCTCGATTAGCCTAGACAAAAACTACTTCTTTGCCTTCATTGCATCGATAAGTATTTCAGCGACTTCCTTACGCGAAAACTCCGGCGGCGGGCACTGGCCGTTAACGAGCATCTCCCTCACCTTTGTTCCCGAGAGCGTTATATGGTCGTCCTTGCCGTGCGGGCAGCTCTTGTAAGAGGCCATGCTGCCGCACTTCTTACAAAAGAACGTGTGGTCGAAGAACATGGGCGTGATGCCGATTTTCGCCGCATCGAAGTTATCAAATATAAAATGTGCGTCGAAGGTGCCGTAGTAGCTGCCGACCCCGGCGTGGTCTCTGCCCACGATAAAGTGCGTGCAGCCGTAGTTCTTCCTCGCTATTGCGTGGAATATCGCTTCCTTGGGGCCGGCGTAGCGCATAGCAGCCGGGAACACGGCAAGCTGCACCCTGTCCTTGGGGTAATAATTGGCCATAAGGGCCTCGTAGCACTTCATCCTTGTGGAAGCAGGGATGTCGTCGCCCTTGGTCTCTCCGACAAGCGGGTGTATCATAAGAGCGTCCACGGTCTCGAGCGCGCACTTCTGTATGTACTCGTGCGCCCTGTGGATGGGATTACGCGTCTGAAAGCCTACTATCCTCTTCCAGCCCTTGTCTGCAAAGAGTTTCCTCGTCTCGACAGGGTCGAGCCTGTACTCCTTAAAGTTCGCGTACTCCGGCCTCTCTATGACAGAAATACTACCGCCTATTAGCACCTCGCCCATGGCATACATGTTCTTAACGCCAGGGTGCGCGTCTTCCTTTGTGCCGTAGACCTGCACTGCCTCTTTTTCCTTGTCATGCTCGAATTTTTCCTCGATGGTCATTACGGCAAGGGTCTTGCCGGAGGCGTCCACCAGAGCAACCTCCTGGCCTTCTTTAAGGGCCGAGGCCTCGTCCTTTGTAACGGACAACGTCACAGGGATGGTCCACGGAAGCCCGTTAACGAGGTGCATCGTGTCCATGACAGAGTGATAGTCGTCTTTACGCATAAACCCTTCGAGCGGGCTTAGCGCGCCGATGCCTATCATTTCAAGGTCGGATATTTCCCTCTCCGTAAGCGTGACCTTCTTTAATTCCTTGCTTCTCTTTGAAGCTTCTTCCCTTTCCTTGCCTTCGAGAATCCTGTTGATGAGTTTGCCGCCATGCGGCTCTATCTGCTGTATCATTTTCCTTTGCTTCCTCCTTTACGTGTGTGTATTCCGCATTCCTTCGCGTCGTCCTGACTAAACCAGCGCCACCTTCCGGAGCGGGGCTTTTCGCCCTTTACAAGCGGAGTTGAACAGATGACGCACCCTATCGAATCATATCCCTTATCGAAAAGCTCGTTATAAGGAACGTTATTCTCTTTTATATACTTTTTAACATCAGCCTCTGTCCAATCGGCAAGCGGGACGAGCTTTAAGATTTTCCTTCCGCCATCCTCCACAATCGAGGCCCTTTCAACGCTCTTCTTCCTGTGCTCGGACTGGTCTTTTCTGAGCCCGGTTATCCAGACGTCCAGCGTTGCCATTGCCCGCTCATTGGGCTCAACCTTGCGGACATTGCAGCAGTACTCCTGCATGGCCTTGCTCGTGAAAAAGAGATACTCGCCAAACTCCTCGGTCATTTCTTTTACCTTGTCTTCCTTTGGCGCGAAGCGCTCGACCTTAACCTTATACCTTGTCTCGGTCTCGTTCATCGCAGCATAGGTCTCCGGGTGGAGCCGCAATGTATCGACGGTAAAGACCCGAAACGGCAGCCCCGCGGCAGCTGCCATGTCCACGATAACAGCGCCGGTTAGCTGAAAGCTCGTGCCGATTGCCGCCTTTTTACCGAAGTTCTCGAATGCAAAACGCACCATCGCCTCGGGCGTAAGCTTCTCTATTTCGGCAAGCTCGGCCTCGCCTATGTCAGCTATCTTATGTATGTCTTCGAGCTTCAAAGCTTTATATATCCCTTTTCCTCGAGATACCCGAGTATCTTCCTTGTCGAGTCCTCGACACTGAGCTTTGAGGTATCGAGCGTCAACTCCGCCTTGTCCGGCTCCTCGTAGGGCGCGGAGATGCCGGTAAACTCCTTTATCTCGCCTGCTCTGGCCTTCTTGTAGAGCCCCTTTACATCCCTTTCTTCGCAGACCTCGACCGGGCACTTTACATAGACCTCGATGAACTCTCCTTCCTTCTGGAGCTTTCTTGCCTCGTCCCTGTCCGCCTTATACGGAGATATGAAGGCCGTGATAGTGATGATGTTGGCATCGGTAAAGAGCTTCGCAACCTCGCCGATTCTTCTGATGTTCTCTGTTCTATCAGCAGGCGAGAACCCAAGGTTCTTATTCAAACCGTGGCGGATGTTGTCGCCGTCCAATATATAGGCCTGGTGGCCGTTTTCGAGAAGCGCGTGCTCAAGTTCCACGGCTATCGTGGATTTACCAGCGCCCGAGAGCCCGGTAAGCCACACCGTAACGCCCTTCTGGCCCATCAGCTTTTCCCTGTCAGCCCTCGAAATCTTACCGTGATGCCACTTTATGTTCGTTGCCTTCTGCTCCGCCATTTTTAGTCTCCTTCGTGTTTTTTTGCTTCAATCCTCCACAACCTCAACCTTGCAAGACAACCTCGACACCAATTCATCGACACGCGACCTTGAAAAATACTTCGCAAGCGTCGAAAGCTTCCTCTTGGGAACAATCACATGACCGGCCTTGTAACGCTCGATGGTCTCAATCGATTTCTCGACAAAATCCCCCTGCTCTATAAGCGCATCGAAGCCGACACCTTCCTCCATGGCCATGACCTGCGCCTTGCCCGTAACCTCATAGGCGCGCTGCCTGTATTCCTTCATAACGGCCTCGGCCAATTCCTCCGAGGGCTTGTCGCCTATGAAGCCTATGTCCGAGAACTTATCGAATATTTCCTCGGCAATCTCCGGCTCTATGACGTAGAGCACGACAAGCCTGGCATTGTCCTTCTTGGCAGCCGACACGGCAAGCCCAAGCGCCTTCTCAGAAACCCTTGTGGCCGAAAATATCAGCAGAACGCTCTTCATAGAGTTCACTTCCAGACTCCTATAACCGGCCAGTAGTACGCGGCCATCACGTTAAAGAGCACCCATGCCGCTACTGTCATTATGACCCCTGTCTTTGCCATGTCCTTTACCGTCACAAAATTCGATGACACGGCGATTGCGTTCGCCGGAGTCGACATCGGCAGGCAAAACGCCAGCCCCGCGGGTATGGCGATTGCGAGCGTTACGAGCTCGGGCGACATGCCAAAGCTTCCGGAAAGCCCGATTGCAACGGGCAGCAGTATTGCTATGACCGCGGCGTTACTGATGCCTTCGGTAAGCACAAGCGTCACGAAGGAGAAAAACACCACCGCCGCCATTGCCGTCGTGACCCAGTTGCCCATCGTGTACTTCGCAAACCAGAAGGCCGCGCCGCTCTTATCTAGCGCGGAGCCAAGCACTATGGCGCCGCCGTACATGAGGATTACGCCCCAATTGACGTACTCCTCTATATCCTTCCATCTCACGAGCTTGAAGACGAATAACGCCACCACGGCAACGAGCGCTATCGTCGAGAGCCCTGCGGTTTTGCCAAGAAGCGCCCACGCCGCTATCGTGACGAGAAGCACCGCGCCGACCGCGTACTCGGCGTACTTGATCTTGCCCATCGCGTGTATGCGGCGCTTTAGCGTCTCGTGCACCTTATCAACGTTCTCGACGTCCGAGACAAAGAAAAACCTCAGCACCAGATACCCTACTATCAAAAGCGCGATGACGAGCGGAAAGACCGCTATCGTGTAATCGATAAAGTCTATGCTCTTGCCGGTAAGCTCCTTTAATATGCCGACTGCGAGCGGCACCCTTGCTCCGCCAAGGAAAGTCGCCACACCGCCTATAACGCACCCCCACGCAAGCGAGAGAAACAGGAGCTTGCCGTAGGAGCTCTTGCCCGGCCTTAGACCAAGCGTCTTCGACATATCGAGCACTATGGGAAAGAGCATTGCCGCAACCGCGTGCTCGCTCATGAAAAACGAAAGCGATGCCGCAAGGAAAAATACGCTTAACCAGAGCCTCTCTGGGGTGGCCGCGAACTTATCGAGTATCACAAGCGAAATTCTACTCGATAGTCCGCTCTGCATAACGGCTCCCGCGAGTATAAACGCTCCGAGAATGAAGAACACGGCTTCGTTGCCAAATGTCGCGTACACGTCCTTTCTCGTAAGGACGCCAAGGAGCGGCACAAGCACCATCGCCAATATGCTCGTCACTGCAAGCGGTATTACGTTAGAAACCCATAGGGCAAGGCATACACCGAACACCGCGAGGGCGTTCTTACCTGCCTCGCTTAGTCCTGCCGGGGGTTCCGAGCGCACGACAACATAAAAGGCAATCGCCAGCAGGGCAAAGAACGCCGGCCTTACCAGCCTCGAAAGCAGTATGACCCAGAGTGGCCTTTTATCTATCTCTATGCTCAAGGGTTAATGTCTCCTGACGTTTAACGCCCAACCAAGGCCCGCAGGGCGCAAAACACACCCCGCGCCCTACTGCTCGCCCTTATCCTTTACGCGAAGCTTTCTTCTAAGAGTCGATAGCCCCCAGGCCGTCTTGATGCCGAGCTTTGTCTTGTAAAACCCGTCGAAGAGCGAAAGCACTCCGCTCTTTTCCTCTCCCGAGAGAAGCTTGCTCTCTATGGGTGTGGTTACCATGCTGATATCGCGCACCCACGAGGTGTTTATCTTGTTTTTCTTGACAGCAGTGTAGAGGTGCTTATATACCGGTATTATCACCTCTGCCGTGAGCGGCCCCATCCTAAGGGCCTTTCCCGGCTGCGGCCTGTAAACGGGCAATATCGGCACAACGCCAATTTCGGTCAGATAATCTATGCCCATGCAGGTCGAGCCCGGGGGCTCGAGCCCTACTATCAGGTGCGATGCAACCGTGCCGTTTGGAAATACCGTTGCCGCGTATTTAAGCGCGTCAAGGTAACGCTTTCTGCCGATAAGCTCTTCCCTGCCCGGGCAAAGTATCTTAAAGAGCTCGGAATCAAATATCTCGAGATTATAGAGAAGCGAATCCGCGCCAAGCGCGTACGCCTCGTCTATCCATTTATCTTCCTTTGGCGGCAGCGCCTCCACAGCAACAAGGCAGTTAAAGTGGTTCTTTATGGCCTTTATATACGGCCGAAGAAGCTCGATACCGCCGTCCCCGCCCCTGCTAAAACCTATCGAGAGATAAATGATTTCGCAAACGCCCTCGTCGAGAATCGCCTTTACGGTCTCGAGCACCTCTTCGACTGTAAAGAGCCTCGCGTCCGCGCCTGCCATATCGAAGTTCCCGGCGCAGTAGCGGCACTCGACCTTACTGTCGAAGAACTCGCACTTCGGAGAAGGCGTAATCACGGCGTAGCTTCCGTGCACCGTGGCTATGTCGCAAAACGGCACTCCGGTAGAGGTCTTATCGGAATAAAACCTCGGCTCCGGCACGGCAGTAACCTTCATCTCGCGCGTGCCGTCGGTTATTACGAGCCCTTTCCTGGCTTTCTTAAGCTCATAGGGCGAATGCTCGGTAAAGTCCTCTCCGCAGGGCACGTTCACGAGCGTGCCCTTTGGAAGTATCAGGTCTATGCCCGCCCCTGCCCTGCCCTTACGGCAGTTCGCGCCCTTTAGCCCTTCCGATACGCGTATGCCGCGAAGCATCAGATCTATCTTAAGGGTAGACGAGTTCTGAAAATAGTTTTTCGTCGTCATAGAGCAGCGCGCTCCCGTGCGCGCAGATACATGTTAAAGCCTTACTTACCCGGGGCCCGAAGCTCGCAGGCCTCTTCGTAAGTGATTAGTTCCTTTATGGTCGCGTTCTTGCCGCAAAGCGCGCAGTCAGGGTCTTTTCTTACGCGAACTTTCCTGAATGTCATCTTAAGCGCGTCAAATATCATAAGATACCCGGCAAGGCCGTCGCCGATTTTTAAAACCTCTTTAATCGCCTCAACCGCCTGAAGCACTCCGACGACCCCGGCAAGCGCGCCAAGCACTCCTGCCTCCTGGCAGCTTGGCACAAGCCCCTTTGGCGGCGGCTCCGGATAAAGACAGCGGTAGCACGGGAATTCATCATGCCCTTTAAATATCGCCACCTGGCCTTCGAAGCGGAACATGCTTCCGGAGACAAGCGGCTTCTTTTCGAAGAAGCACGCGTCGTTCATCAGAAAGCGCGTCGGGAAGTTGTCGCTTCCATCGAGCACAACGTCGTAGTCGCGGATTACCTCGCGGACGTTGTCAGCGGTAAGGCGTTCTTCATAGGTAACGACCTTTACGTCCGGGTTAAGCTCGTTTATGGTCTGCCTGGCGCTCACTGCCTTATGCACGCCGATTTTCTTCGTGTTATGAATAATTTGCCGCTGGAGGTTACTAAGGTCAACCGCATCGCCGTCGGCTATGCCGATTGTGCCTATGCCGGCTGCAGCAAGATACATAAGCGAAGGCGAGCCGAGCCCTCCGGCCCCGAGTACAAAGACCTTGGCTTTAAGAAGCTTTGCCTGGCCCTTTCCTCCGACCTCTGGAAGTATTATGTGGCGCGAATACCGCTCTATTTGCTCTTCTGAGAAATCCATCGTTTCCTTCTCCGCTCGTTATTTAGTCATCTACTTCTACTTCAAAAGGCTCCGACCCAAACGGCTTATCCTCTGCCTCGATTTTCCAGTTTTTTATATCCGCCACAGCACCACTCTCAACCGATACTATTGTATAATGATATTCTGGCCATCCTCTATCTCTATCAAACTGAGATGGCTTTGATGGATGATCCGGGTGTGAATGAAAGAAACCTATCACATCAAGTCCTTCTCTCTTTACATCCTTCTCAACTTTCAACAGTTCAGCAGGATTTACCTCATACCTATCATTAGCCCTGGTTGTATTCATATTTGTTAAAGAAACAGAACTAACAGCAGTAGCTGAACCGTCTTCTGAAAATTTTCCAATAAGTGCCCCGCAACATTCATGTGGATATGCAGCCTCCGACACCCTCCTTATTTCTTCATATACACTTTTCTTAAACTTAAGCATGTATGCCTCCTAAAAAAAACAAATCCGCATCCCAGCCGCATGCATAATGCCAAACGGCAAAGATGCGTCAAACAGTACTTGCAAACCTACTCCCAAAGCCTAGTAGAAAGATACTTATCTCCGCCGTCCGGGAAGATAACGACAACGAGGCCCTTCTTAAGTTTCTTCGCAACCTCGAGCGCGCCCCACATCGCCGCTCCGGAGGACTGGCCTACCAGAATGCCCTCTTCCCTCGCAAGCCTCTTTACCAGTTCATAGGACGGCTCGGTCGGGGCAGACACCTTCTCATCGAGCTCTTCCTCGTGATAAATGCCGGGCACTATCGATGTCGCCATGTGTTTTAAGCCCTCGAGGCCGTGCATTGGGTTATCGGGCTCGACAGCCACGATGTGTATGTCCTTATTAAAGTCTTTCAGCCTTCTGCCCGTGCCCATGATGGTGCCGCCCGTGCCGATAGTAGCTACAAAATGCGTAACGCGTCCGCCTGTCTGCTCAATGATTTCCGGCCCGGTCGTGTCGTAATGCGCGTCAGGGTTAGAGGGGTTGTTATATTGGTCGAGCTTACAGTACTTCTCCGGGTTCTCGACGTATAGCTTCCAGCAAAGTCTTATCGCTCCGTCAGAGCCCTCAAAGGGGCTCGAGAAGATGACGTTTGCGCCAAATGCCTTGAGTATCTTTTTACGCTCCTCGCTCACGTTTTGCGGAACAACGAGGTCGAGCTTGTAGCCCTTGTACGCGGCTATCCACGAGTACGCGATTCCTGTATTACCGGAGCTCGAGTCGAGGATGATCTTGTCCTTCGTAAGATGCCCGTGCTTCTCTGCATCGAGCACCATCCTTAGCGCCGGGCGGTCCTTTACCGAGCCTCCGGGATTATGCCCTTCGAGCTTTGCGTATATCTCTACACCTTCTGGCAGATCCTTTGTTATGTTATTGATGCGCACAAGCGGCGTATTGCCCACAAGCTCGATAATCGACTTGCTGGCGGCCTTTGCGTTTGCGCTCTGGGCGGCATTCACGCCCGCCTTTCCAACTGCTTCGGATGACTTCATCCCAATTCCTCCGAAAACGCAGCCTCTCATAACGAGGCCTTTATATTCAAAACAACGGTGTCTCGTTTAATAACACCGCGAAATACCGCCATAATACCTTAGCAGTATACTCAAGTTTATAATACTCTACTAAAACTGTCAAGAACTTTGCCAAAATAAAACCCAAAGAATACGATAAGTTAGAGCATTTCTACTCAACTATATCGAGTTCAATGGGCTCTACTTTAACGCCTTTTTCAGTGAAAAACTTTACGGCCTTTTCCACATTCTCATCCGTACCCTCTATCTCGAGCGCAACAAGCCCCAAGTCGTCAGACACGGTTGCCTGGCGAATGTTGGTAGAGACGTTAAAGCGCTTGGACACCTCGTATATAAGAGGCTCCTTCACCATCTCTCTGGGGTATGTGAGATACACTCTCTTTTTCAAGTCAGTCTACCTTCCGCCTGCGATTGCAGGGATAATGGACAGCTCATCGCCGTCCTTAAGCTCGGTCGTGAGATTGTTCTTAAACCTTATGTCCTCGTCATTAACGTAGAGATTGACGAATTTACGCGGCGTGCCGTCTGCCTCGCATATCCTCTCTTTAAGCCCGGGGTAGTTCTTCTCAAGGTCGCTTAGTATATCGGCGACGGTTTTTCCGTTTGCATCTACTTCGTCTTTGCCGCCGGTTATCTTTCTAAGCGGCGTTGGTATACGAACCTTTATCGGCATAATCCAAGAACCTCCTCTGTTGTCTCTTGTTGTATGGCTAAAAGAAACGCGCCTAACACTTCTCGATTTTCAGCCTGAAGTGGTCTGCCTCTTTCTTCACTTCAACTATCTTGTGGCCTTCTTCCTTGATGCTTTTCGGGACGTTCTGTATGGGCTCTCCGGAATCGAGCACCAGCTCGAGCACCTGCCCCTGATCCATGCCCTCGAGCTTGAGCTTCGTCTTCACGAAGTTTATCGGGCAGAGCACTCCCCTAAGGTCTAGCGTATCGTCTACCTTTATCTCGCTCATCTTACGCCACCAACCACTTCCTTGCCGCCAAGTATGCGCGTGCCTTCGAGTGTTGGGCCCATGAACTTCATGTAGCTCTCAAGCCCGACTCTTTTCACTGTGGTGGCAATCCTCTCGCCCCTTAAGCCGTTTGCCATGTACCACTCTATCGTCTTCTCGATTACCGCCGGAACTTTATTGTCAGGAATAAACACTGCGATTTCCTTTGCCTCGACAGGATGTCTGCCGTGCTTACCGCCTATCCTCACGAGATGTCCGTAACGCTTTGCCCTCCATGCGCCTGTGGGGCATGCCCTGATGCAGTCGCCGCAGTAGATGCACTTACTCGCATCGTAGATGGGCTTACCGGTCTCCGGGTGCGAGGCGATTGCGTCGTCCTTACAGACCTCGGCGCAAATCGTACAGCCCGTGCAAGTAGGATCTTCCCACTCCGGATCAACAACACCCTGGAACCCGAGATCCATCTCGCGCGTCCTCGAGCAGTCTATCGGACAGCCTGAGAAAGACATCTTGAACTTATGGTGCGTGGGCGTGCCAAAGTATTTCTCATCGACCATCTTCGCAAGCCCCTGCGTATCGCTTAAGCCGTTCGGGTTATACTCGCACCCGCCGCATGCGGTAGGGACCCTGACCCTCGGGCCGCAGGACGCCACCTTCATGCCGATTGCCGCAAGGTCCGCAACTATAGCGTTAAAGTCCTTATAGTCGACGTAAAGGATTTCAAGCGACTGACGAAAACTGAAATGCACCACACTCTGCTTACTGTACTTGTGTGCTATCTTCGAGACCTCGACAAGCTTATCGGTCGTCATCCTTCCGCCCGGGCACCTAAGGCGTACGGTAAAGAGATCCTTCTGCCGCTGCTTAATGAACCCTCCGGTCTTAAGGTCGTTAAAGTCGACCTTCTTCTCGCCGTCCCCGATGTTTACGGATACCTTTGTTACCTTATCTTCTATGAACCTGTCCATTTATTGTATGTGAACTCCTTTCGAAGTCTTGCTCTATTGCCCTGAAATTGCCATTTTACCAGAAAGCAGAGCCCCCTGGCAAGGGTTTAGGCCCTTACAGCGTATTTCTTGCCGCTTACAGCAACGAGTTCGTCGAAGTCACGGAGGCTCGCGCTTATGACCGGCGGGGCTGCGATGCTGCCCTGGAGCGCTTCCTGGGTCTTTAGCCCGTTGCCGGTTATGGAAATCACTATGGACTCGTCTTTGGGGATGCGGCCCTGCTCAATCAGCTTCTTCGTTACTCCAAGCGTTACGCCTCCAGCTGTCTCGGCGAATATGCCCTCTGTCTCGGCAAGCAGCTTTATGGATGATATTATTTCCTCATCACTTACGTCCTCGCCGTAGCCGCCGCTATCCCTCATGACCCTTGCCGAGTAGAAGCCGTCTGCAGGATTGCCGATTGCGAGCGATTTGGCAATGGTGTTCGGCTTAACCGGCTTTATGAGCTCTGCCCCGGCCTTTACCGCCGTGGTTATGGGCGAGCATCCGGTTGCCTGCGCGCCGTAGACCTTTGTCTGCACGGAATCGATGAACCCGAGCTTATGGAACTCGTTAAAGGCCTTCCATATCTTTGTTATGAGAGAGCCTCCGGCCATCGGCACAACGATATGCTTCGGGAGCTTCCACCCGAGCTGCTCGGCTATCTCGTAGCCGTAGGACTTCGAGCCCTCGGCGTAATACGGGCGGATATTGATATTCACGAATGCCCAGCCGTACTTTCCGGCGATTTCGCTGCAAAGGCGGTTTACCTCGTCGTAGTTGCCCTTTATGCCGACCACATTCGACCCGTAGACGAGTGTGCCGAGCACCTTCGTTGGCTCGAGGTCATACGGTATGAACACGTAGTTCTCCATGCCGCAGGCTGCGGCGTTGGCGGCAACGGAGTTGGCAAGGTTACCGGTAGATGCGCATGAGACGACCTTGAAGCCCAGCTCCCGCGCCCTCGATATGGCAACGGAAACGACGCGGTCCTTGAAGGACAGTGTGGGGAAGCTCACTGCATCGTTCTTTATGTATATCTCCTTAACGCCAAGGGCCTCGCCAAGGTTCTTTGCCCTGACAAGCGGCGTAAACCCGGCCTGGAGCCCGACCGTCGGCTCGCCTTCTAGCGGAAGAAGCTCGCGATAGCGCCACATATTGGGGGCGCGCTTTTCTATCTTCTCTCTTGTAAGGTCTTTCTTTATCTTGTCGTACTCGTACGCGACCTCGAGCGGCCCGAAGCAGTACTCGCATACATGGAGCGCCTCTTTGGGGTACTCTCTTGCGCACTCGCGGCACTTAAGGCTCTTTATATAACTCATCTGCTCTACCTCCGTCTCTCTCTCGTTTACCCTTCTACCAAACAATGCGGCCCATTGCCGCGCTGAAAACAGAAATAAAAAAACCCCTTCTTTGAAGATACAAAGAAGAGGTTATCATAGACGTCCTTATATAACGCTCCCCTCATCTTCCAGGCACCGGCACGGTATCTGCCGCACTGCCTGCTGGAGTTAGCACCTTGACGGAGTTTTCTTTTTCAAAAACCCCCGGTTGCTGTGGCGTCATCGGGCCAGATCCCTTAGCCACTCACGATAAGAAGGTACTGCTTATTCGGTTGTATGTTAAATAATGCCTGAAACCCGTTGATTTGTCAAGCTAAAAACTCTTTTCAGAATCAACGCCTTTTAACACCAAGGGGGGGCTTCCGGCAACCCCTTGATTTAATTAGCTATTATGCGCCCTTTTTCTTTGCGCCCTTCTTTGGGGCAGCGGCTCTCTTCTCCGCCTTGGGCTTTGCCGTAGCCTCTTTCTTTGGCTTTACAGGCTTCGGAGCCTTCGGGGCCTTAGGCTCTTTCGGTGCTTTAGGAGCCTTCGGGGCCTTTGCCTTCTTCTCTGCTGCCGCGCCTTCGGTCACAGCCGGGAGCATGGACTGCTTCTCAACGAGCTCTATTATCGAGACCGGAGCGCAATCGCCAGGCCTGAAACCCAGCTTCATGATTCGCGTGTAACCGCCGTTTCTCGACTTGAACCTCAATGCGACGTCGTCAAAAAGCTTGGTCACGGCGTTCTTATTACGCATGAATGCCATGGCGCGCCTTCTTGCGGCGGTATCGCCGGCCTTTCCAAGCGTAATCATGCGCTCGGCGACCTTTCTTAGCTCCTTTGCCTTCGGCGTTGTGGTCTTTATGCTCTCGCGAAGGATAAGGTCGCTCGTCATGTTGGCCATCATGCACCTTAAGTGGCCAACGCGCCTTTTAAATCTTTTTTCGTCCCTGTTATGCCTCATTTATAAAAGCTCCTTACTCGGTTTGCTTGCGTTCCTGATGCGTCTTATCGAGCTCTTTTCTCGTCGGGAAGCCCTCGAGCTTCTTGCCGAAATCGAGCCCCATGGTATGAAGTATTTCCTTTATCTCGTTTAGCGATTTTCTGCCGAAGTTCTTTGTCTTGAGCATCTCCTGTTCGGTCTTCTGCACCATCTCGCCGATGTACTTGATGTTGGCGTTCTTAAGACAGTTTGCGCTCCTTACCGAAAGCTCGAGCTCATCTACCGTCTTAAGCAGGTTCTCGTTGAACCACGGCATGCTCTCGACCTTGTCCTCCGCGCCCCTGCCCTCGGCCTCCTCGGCAACCTCGTCGAAGCCGATAAAGAGCGACAGCTGCTCCTTGAATATCTTCGCGGCTATGCCTACCGCGGACTGCGGGTCTATCGCGCCGTTTGTCCAGACCTCGAGCGAAAGCTTATCGTAATCGGTTCTCTGCCCGACCCTGGCGTTCGTAACGTCGAAGTTCACTCTCGATACCGGCTGGAATATCGAATCGACCGCTATTGCCCCTACCGGCATGTTCGGCGTCTTGTTCTTCTCGGCCGGAACGTAGCCCTTGCCGGAATCGACGGTGAGCGTGCACTCGAGCTTGCCGTCCTTGCCAACGTGAGCGATTATGAGCTCCGGGTTCAGTATCTCGATTGAATCGTCGTGCTCGATGCTTCCTGCCTTTGCTTCCGCAGCGCCCTTTACCGAAAGCTTCATGGTGCGCGGGCCCTCGCCGTTCATCTTGAGCTTTATCTGCTTTATGTTCAAAATAATGTCCGAGACGTCTTCCTTGACGCCCGGGATGTTCGAGAACTCGTGGAGCACGCCGTCGAACTTAACGGACGTAACGGCAGCGCCCTGAAGCGAGGAAATGAGGATTCTTCTCAGGCTGTTGCCAATCGTCATGCCGTAACCCCTCTCGAGCGGCTCGGCCGTGAACTTGCCGTAAGTTGCCGTAACTTTTTCAACCTCGAGCTTTTTCGGTTTGATGAGTTCGCGCCAGTTTTTCTGCATTCGATCCCTCTCGCTTTAAAAAATTAATAAAGAAAAGCTTCCAACACCGCTTCCTCCAAATACCAACCAACCCCGCGGATAAGACCACGGGGCATTCAATACTACTTCGAATAAAGCTCGACTATCAAATGCTCCTCTATCGGCATGGTTACGTCGTCGCGCTTCGGGGCCCTGGATATGGAACCCTTGAACGCGCCCTTATCGAGCACCACCCATGCAGGAACACCGCGCCTGTCAACACTTTTAAGATTTTCGCCGATGTGGGCGCTCTCGCGCATCGCTGTCTTAAGCTCCACCACATCATTGGGCTTCACCGCAAAGGACGGCATGTTCACTTTCTTGCCGTTCACGGTAAAGTGCCCCTGGGTCACCAGCATCCTGGCTTCCCCTCTCGAACAGGCAAAGCCCATCCTGTAGACCACGTTATCCAGGCGCCTCTCGAGAAACGATATCAGGTTCTCGCCCGTGATGCCCTTTGCCCTCTCGGCCTTCTCGAATATGCGTCCGAACTGGGTTTCGTTGAGGCCGTATATCCTTTTGACCTTCTGCTTTTCGCGAAGCTGGATGGCGTACTCGCTCATCTTCTTCCTGCCCTGAGCCTGTGGCCCCGGCGGGTAGCTTCTTCTCTCGAAACCGCACTTGTCGGTGTAGCACCTATCGCCCTTCAAAAAGAGCTTCAGCGCCTCTCTCCTGCACAACTTACATACCGGTCCAGTCTGTCTTGCCAAAGTAAATACCTCCGTTTAAAATTCTCTTAAACCCTGCGCCTCTTGGGCGGCCTGCATCCGTTGTGCGGAACAGGGGTAACGTCCCTGATAAGCGCTATGCTAAAGCCCGCTGCCTGCAGCGACCTTAGCGCCGATTCCCTGCCCGCGCCCGGGCCCTTTATATATACGTCCACGGTCCTAACGCCATGCTCCATGGCCTTCTTCGCCGCGTTCGTCGCCGCAACCTGCGCCGCGAACGGAGTGCCCTTTCTCGAGCCCTTGAACCCCGAGCTTCCCGAGCTTGCCCACGCAAGCACGTTGCCGCTTGGGTCAGCTATGCTGATAACCGTGTTATTGAAGGTCGAGTTGATATGGGCTATGCCCTTTGAGACCGACCTCTTTACTTTTTTTCCGCCCTTTGCCATGTTTTAAATGCTCCTTTTTTTACTCCGTCTTCTTTATCATGACGGCGGCCTTTCTCGGCCCTTTTCTCGTTCTCGCGTTGGTCTTGGTCCTCTGTCCCCTTACCGGGAGGTTCTTCCTGTGCCTAAGGCCCCTGTAGCTGTTGATGTCCATGAGACGCTTTATGTTCATGGACACTTCCTTCCTCATGTCGCCCTCGACCTTGTACTCGGTGTCGATGACCTTTCTTATGGCCGCGACATTGGCCTCGGTCAGATCCTGCGTCCGTATTGACGGATCAACACCCGCCTTCTCGAGTATCACGGCGGCATTCGACCTTCCAACGCCGTATATCTTGATCAGAGAGATGTCTATTCTCTTGTTCTTCTGTAAGTCAACGCCTGCTATCCTTGCCACTTTATGCTACCTCCTTGAAATTAGAGCCCGGCCCTAACCCTGCCTCTGTTTGTGCTTCGGGTTCTCGCACGTAACGCGCACAACGCCCTTACGCCTAAATAGCTTGCACTTCGCGCATATCTTTTTAACCGAACTACGTACCTTCATGACTTACTCCTCTTTTTTTGCCTTCCCTGTTTAGCGCCGCCCCGGATGCCGACGCGGCCCCTTGTTCTACTTTACTCTGTAAGTTATCCTGCCTCTGGTGAGATCATAGGGCGAAAGCTCGACCGTCACTTTATCTCCAGGCAGTATCTTTATGAAATACATGCGCATCTTCCCGGACACGTGGGCTAGGATCTTATGCCCGTTGTCCAACTCCACCCTGAACATGGCGTTCGGAAGCGTTTCCACCACCGTGCCCTCTACCTGTATTGACTCTTCCTTTTTGGACATAATGGGCTAAAGTCTACTAAGCACCAACGGGCCGTCCTTTGTAATAGCCACAGAGTGCTCGAAATGGGCCGAAAGGCCCCCGTCCTTTGTTACCGCCGTCCATCCGTCGGAGAGTACCTTTACATCAGGGCCTCCCGCGTTTATCATGGGCTCGATTGCGAGCACCATGCCTTCTTTAAGCTTCATTCCGGTTCCCGGAGTCCCGAAGTTCGGAACCTGTGGCGCCTCGTGCAGGCTTTTACCTATACCGTGCCCCACAAAGGCCCTTACTACCGAAAACCCTGCTTCTTCTGCGTGGCTCTGCACGGCATGGGATATGTCGTGGAGCCTGTTACCAGGCCTTGCGGCCTCGATTGCGAGTTCAAGACAGCGTCTCGTTACTTCTATTAACCTTGCTGCCTCACTGCTTACTTTGCCTATCGGCACGGTAACGGCAGAATCGCCGTAATAACCGTCTAGTAAAACACCGCAATCTATTCCGACTATGTCGCCTTCCTTTAAAACCCTCTTCTTCGAAGGCATCCCGTGCACGACTTCTTCGTTAACCGAGGTGCACAGGCAAAACGGATAACCTCTGTAACCCTTGAAGGCGGGCCTGCCGCCCCGTTTCTTTATCTCATCGGCCGCAACTTCCTCGAGGTCCATCGTCGTAACCCCTGAGGCGGCCTGTTTCGAGAGGATTGAGAGGACCTCGGCCACTATCCTGTTGCTTTGCCGAAGCTTCTCTATCTCCTCGAAGCTTCTAAGTATTACCGCGTCTTGACTCAATTGCCTTGAATATAGACTGCGATATTTCGTCCATGCTCCCAACTCCCTTTACGGAAGAATAGAGCCCCTTGCCTTTATAATAAGTCACCAGAGGAAGCGTTTCCTGCTCGTATACCTTGAGCCTTTCCTCTATGGTCGTTTCCTTGTCGTCGTCGCGCTGATAAAGATCCCCGTTGCACTTATCGCACATATCGAGGTTCACCGGCGGATTGAATATTATATGGTACGCCGCTCCGCACTTCTTGCACATACGCCTGCCGCTTATGCGCCTTACCAGTTCCTTTTTCTCAACCTCTATGCCAACGACCGCCGATATCCCGTGCCCGGAGCCTTTTATGGTCTCATCTAACGCCTCGGCCTGCTTTACGTTTCTCGGAAAGCCGTCGAGGATGCAGCCATTTGCGCAGTCCTTCTCGTCAAGCCTTTTTGCAACCATGTCAACGACAAGGGCGTCGGGAACGAGCAGCCCCTTGTCCATGAAGTCCTTTGCCTTTTTCCCGAGCTCTGTTTTCTCTCTCACGTTGGCTCTTAGTATGTCTCCGGTCGATATCTGCGGTATCTTGAACTTCTCGGAAACGAACTTCGACTGAGTGCCTTTGCCTGCCCCGGGGGGCCCCATGAGAATGATGTTGAGCATCAGCTGCTTCTCCCCTTAATCTTGCCCTTCTTAAGAAGCCCCTGATAGCTCTTCGATAACATGTGCGACTCTATCTGCTGTGCCGTGTCTATGGCAACTGTAACGACAATCAATATAGCCGTGCCGCCAAAATAGAACGGCGCGCCAAACTTTAGCACCACCCACGACGGAAGTATGCACACCGCCGCAAGATAAAGAGAGCCCCAAAGCGTGATGCGCTCGAGCACCTTTTCTATGTACTCTGCCGTATTTGCCCCCGGCCTTATACCGGGAACAAAGTTGCCGTTCTTCTTAAGGTTCTCGGCAACGTCCTTCGGGTTAAACTGTATCGCCGTGTAAAAATAAGCGAAAAATATTATCAAGATGCCAAACAGTATGTTATACATCAACCCGGTAGGGTCGAAATACGAAGCCACACTCTTTAGCGCCGGCACATCGAATGTCGTCACTATCGTCGCCGGAAATAAAAGAAGCGACGAAGCAAATATCGGCGGTATAACGCCCGATACGTTAAGCTTAAGCGGCAGATGCTGCATGGCGCCGCCCATTACATTTCTTCCGACTATCCTCTTTGGCGACTGTATGGGTATTCGCCTCTGCGCGGTCTCGAAGTAAACGACTATCGCGACAATGGCTATCACCAGCAATATCAGCACAATCGCGCCAAGAAACATTATCTGCCCGGTCCTTACAAGCGTTATAGTCTGCCCGAGCGCCGCCGGCATGCTGGCAACTATGCCTGCGGTTATTATAAGAGAAATGCCGTTACCAACGCCTCTCTCTGTTATCTGTTCGCCAAGCCACATGATGAACGCCGTACCGGAGGTAAGCGTTATAGTTGCAAGAAGCCTGAAACCCCAACCCGGGTTCATCACTATGGATTCTCCGGAAGACCCGGTCATCCTCTCGAGCCCCATTGATATGATAAAGGCCTGGAAGATCGCTATGACTATCGTCAAATACCTTGTATACTCGGTTATCTTCTTTCTGCCCTGCTCGCCTTCTTTCGAGAGCTTCTCGATAGACGGAACCACGGCGGTTAGAAGCTGAAGTATAATGGCCGCGGTTATGTAGGGCATTATGCCCAGCGCAAAGACCGAAAAATTCTCGAGCGCTCCGCCGGTAAACATCGTCGCCACATCGAGCATCGTGCCCTTTGCAGCCGCAAAAAACGAAGAAAGCGCCTTAGCGTCGATTCCTGGAGTCGGTATAAAGACCCCCATCCTGTAGACGCCGAGCAAGAGTATCGTTATCAGTATCCTTTTGCTTAGGTCGCTTGCCGCTTCCTGATTTTTAACGTCCTTAAACGCCACCTCTTACGGAGCCTCCGCCTTGCCGCCGGCCCCCTCTATTTTGCTCTTGGCTGATTTGCTAAACATATCCGCCTTGACGGTTATGGCCTTCTTTATATCGCCGTCGCCAAGAACCTTAAGACGCCTTCTTCTGTTCTTTATGAGGCCGCGCTCGAAAAGCGTTTCTGTCGAAGCGGTCTCGCCGGCCTTGAATGCCTCGTCGAGACAACCGACGTTCAATATATTAAGCTCCGTCTTGGTCATGCTGGTAAAGCCGCGCTTGGGGAGCCTTCTCTGCAGCGGCATCTGTCCGCCCTCGAACCCCGGCCTGACGGTCTTGCCGCTTCTGGCCTTCTGGCCCTTGTGGCCTTTACCGGAAGTTTTGCCCCAGCCCGAGCTCTCGCCCCTGCCGACCCTCTTTATTTTTTTAACCGCGCCCTTAGGCGCCTTAAGCCTGTTAAGCATCTGACCCTCTTTTTAATTCGCTAATTTCTACTAGCCGTACTATTTCAAAAACCGCCGCTTACTAAACCGATTATGCCGGCTCTACCTCTACAAGATGCGCGACCTTGGTTATCATGCCGCGTACCGACGGCGTATCTACCAAAACCTTCGAGGAGTTAATTTTCCTCAGCCCGAGCCCCTTTAAGGTCTCTCTTTGCCTCTCTGTGCCACCGATATAGCTCCTGACCATCGTGACCTTTACCTTGGTCCCGGAGGCCGCCGCCATCTTTTTGGTAGCCGCTGCCTTTTTGGGGGCTGCCGCCTTTTGGGGAGCCGCCTTCTTTATCTTCTTTTCCGTAGCCATGTTATTTCTTCACCTCTTCAAACACCTTGCCCCTTAGCCTTGCAACATGCTCCGGGCTCTTGAGTCTCTTAAGCGCGTCCACGGTAGCCTTCACCATGTTATGCGGGTTATTGGACCCAAGCGACTTTGTAAGCACGTCGTGCACTCCCGCGCTCTCGATTACGGCCCTTACGCCGCCGCCCGCTATGATGCCGGTTCCCGGGGCTGCGGGCTTTAGTATGACCTTGCCTGCGCCAAACGACCCGGTTACCTGGTGCGGTATCGTGCCGTTCATTATCGGAAACTTAAAGAGCGCCTTTTTGGCGTGGTCAACGGCCTTTCTTATGGCCTCGGGCACTTCGTTGGCCTTGCCAAGTCCGTAGCCCACATATCCGCGGCCGTCGCCTACTACCACGATGGCGTTGAAGCTAAAGCGCTTGCCGCCCTTGACGACCTTGGCAACCCTGTTAAGGTATACCAGCTTGTCCTTCAAATCCAGTGCGTTCGCGTCTATCCTTTCCAAAAAAAACCCCCGCTCTTGTTAGTTGTTCACTGCAATTAGAAATCTATGCCCGCGGCCCTCATGCCATCGGCCACGGCCTTGACACGCCCGTGGTACATATAACCGCTCTTGTCAAACACTACCTTCGTTATGCCCTTTGCCTTGGCAAGTTTTCCAAGATGCTCGCCAACCTTCTTGGCTGCATCGGTCTTGTTCATCTTATCGACGTTTACGCCTTCGGTAAGGGTAGAGGCCGCGAGCACGGTCTTTCCGGCAATGTCCTCTACGAGCTGCGCGTAGATGTGCTTGTTGCTCCTGTAGACGTTAAGCCTAAGGCGCTCCGGGTTGCCGCCAACCTTTTTTCTTACCCTGGCCTTTCTTCTGTGCCAGCCGGTCATTCTCTTATGTGTTAATGCGCTGATAGACACTACTTACCTCCTGCCTTGCCTGCCTTGCCGGCCTTTCTCCTTATTACCTCGTCCGCGTACTTGATGCCCTTGCCCTTGTAAGGCTCCGGCGGCCTTAAAGACCTTATTTCCGCCGCGACCTGCCCGACCATCTTCTTGTCCGCGCCCTTTATCGATACAAGCGTCTGCTTATCCACAGCCGCGCTTATTCCCTGGGGAAGCGCGTACACGACCGGGTTCGAAAACCCGAGGGCGAAGTTTATCTCCGCTCCCTTGACCTCGGCCTTGTAGCCAACGCCCACTATCTCGAGCTTTTTCTCGAAGCCGTCGGTAACGCCCTTTATCATGTTGCTTATCAGCGTTCTGGTCAGCCCGTGGAGCCCTTTTACGAGGTTCGACTCCGCGCTTCTGGTAACGGTCACCGTCGTTCCGTCGGTGCTGACGGTTATCTCTTTTCTAACCGGGAAGGAGAGGTTGCCCTTGGGGCCGCTGACTTTAACAAGCTGGCCTTCCTTGGCAATCTTCACGCCGCCGGGTATCTTTATGGGTTTCTTACCTATCCTTGACATAGTATATCCTTAGACCTTCCGAATTATTAATATACCGAACAAATCAGCTCGCCGCCAAGCCCGAGCTCTCTTGCCTTTTTATCGCTCATCACGCCCTTCGAGGTGGAAACAATAGCCACGCCAAGACCGTTTACTATATCCGGTATCGCATCGCTCTTCACATAGAGCCTTCTGCCGGGCTTGCTTAAACGCTTTACCTCTGCTATAACGCCCTTATTGTCCGGCCCGTACTTGAGCTCGACCTTCAACTTGGACTTCGAGTCCTCTTTCACGACCGTGATGTTGCCGACGTAGCCCTCTTCCTTCAAGATGCCGAGTATCTCGGTCTTCACCTTTGAAGCGGGTATTATCACGTCTTTCTTCCTTGCACACTGGGCGTTACGCACCCTGGTGAGCATATCGGCGATTGGATCTGTCATAGCCATATAAGTAAAAACTCCGTTTCTTTTTTCGAGCTTACCAGCTCGCTTTTATTACGCCCGGAAGCTCGCCTCTATGGGCCATCTTCCTTAAGCACATACGGCACATGTCGAACTTCCTGTAGTACGCCCTGGACCTGCCGCATATGGGACAGCGGTTGTACTCACGCACGGCAAACTTCTGTTTACGCTTCGCCTTAGCTATCAAAGACTTCTTTGCCAAAACTAACCCTCCGCTCTCTTAGTTCCTAAACGGCATCCCGAGGCCCTTCAAAAGCGCTTTCGCCTCTTCGTCCGTTTTGGCCGTGGTTGCCATGGTGATGTTCATGCCGCGTATCTTGTCTATCCTGTCGTACTCTATCTCGGGAAATATTATCTGCTCGCTTATGCCAAGCGTGTAATTGCCTCTGCCGTCGAATGCCTTGTCGCTAACACCCTTGAAGTCCCTGATCCTTGGCATGGTGAAGTTGAAGAGACGGTCAAGGAACTCATACATTAGAGCGCCGCGAAGCGTGACCATCGCTCCTATCGGCATGCCTGCCCTGAGCTTGAAGGTAGCGATACTCTTCTTCGCCTTTCTAAGAGAGGGCTTCTGCCCGGTTATGGCCGTAAGGTCGCGCACAGCGGCCTCTATTACCTTTGCCTCTTTGGTAGCCTCGCCCACACCCATGTTGACGACGACCTTCTCGACCTTTGGCACCTGCATTACGTTCTTGTACCCGAACTGCTTTACAAGGGCCGGGGCCACGTCCTTCTTAAACATCTCTTTTAAGCGCGGGCTTGGAGCCTTAGCCGCGCTGCTACCTTTTGCCGTACTCATTTATCCAATACCTCCCCGCACTTCCTGCAAGTTCTCACCGTTCCAGCGCCTTCCATGACCTTCCTGCCGACCCTCACCGGGCCCTTGCACTTGGGGCATATCACCATGACATTGGAGAGCTTTATAGGAGCTTCCTTGTCTATGATGCCGCCCTGCATGTTCTTTTGCGTGGGCTTCTGGTGACGCTTTATCATATTAAGCTTCTCGACAATGACAGAGCCCGGGGCTTCCTTATTGACGCGCACCACCTTGCCGCTTTTACCCCTGTCCTTGCCGACCATGACCATTACCTGGTCATCCTTCTTTATCTTTATCTTCTCGAGCTTTTCTATCATAAATAACCCTTCTGCCTCAAATCCCTTTCGGTTAATATCGCCTTATAGCACTTCCGGCGCAAGCGAGATTATCTTCATGAACTTCTTCGCCCTAAGCTCCCTCGCAACCGGGCCAAATATCCTTGTCCCAATGGGCTCGTTATCCTTGTTGATGAGCACAACCGAGTTCTCGTCGAACCTGATTGTAGAGCCATCCGGCCTTCTAAGCGGCTTTACGCATCTTACTATGACGCACTTTACGACGTCGCCCTTTTTCACCTTGCCGTCCGGAATGGCCTCTTTTATGTTGGCCACAATAACGTCTCCGATACCGGCTATAAGCTTATTGGACGCGCCTATCACCTTTATGCATGACACCTTCCTCGCGCCCGAATTGTCCGCGACGGTGCAAAGCGTACGAATCTGTATCATCTTGCCTTCTCCAGTATTTGCTCAACGCGCCAGCGTTTGGTCTTGCTAAGCGGCCTCGTCTCGGTGATAGCCACGCGGTCGCCGACCTTGCTTTCGTTCTTTTCGTCGTGGGCCTTGAACTTTATCTTGCGCTTAAGATACTTGCCGTAGGTCGGATCCTTGACTATCGTCTCCACAGAGACAACGACCGTCTTGTTCATCTTGTCGCCGACAACGTTTCCGACTATGGTCTTTCTCTTCTTACGAGTCTCGCTCATATTACTTGGCCCTCTTCTTCTCTGCTATAACGGTCTTTAAGCGCGCGATGTCCCTTTTCACGAACCCCATCTTCACGGGCTTGTCAAGCTGCCCGGTCGAGTGCCTAAGCTTTAGATGGAAAAGCTCCTTCTTAAGCTCCTCGCACTTATTCTTTATCTCTTCAACACTCATGCCCCTTATTTCCGAAGCCTTCATATCACGCCCTCCCGCTTAACGAACTTGGTCGGCACGGAAAGCTTGTGGGAGGCAAGCCTAAACGCCTCTCTTGCCGTCTCCTCGGTAACGCCCTCCATCTCATAGAGTATGCGTCCGGGCTTAATCACGGCCACCCAGTCCTCCGGGGCCCCTTTTCCGCTTCCCATCCTCGTCTCGGCCGGTTTCTTGGAAACAGGCTTATCCGGGAATATCCTTATCCAGATCTTACCGCCCCTCTTTATGAAGCGGGTCATTGCAATTCTTCCGGCCTCTATCTCCCTTGTCGAGAGCCATGCGCACTGCGTGGCCTTAAGGCCGTATGTGCCCATGTTCAAAGTCGCGCCGCTCGTGGCAAGCCCTCTTCTCCTGCCGCGCTGCTGCTTTCTGAATTTTGTTTTCTTTGGCATTAACATAGTAATATTCCCCTTACGCCTATATCTGCTTCTTTAACTTATGCCTGAGGCTGCGCGGCTATAACTGTTCTCGGCGCGAACTCGCCCCTGTAGATATGCACCTTTACGCCGATGATTCCGTATGTCGTTTTTGCCTCTGCAAAGCCGTAATCGACATCCGCCCTTAAAGTATGGAGCGGCACCCTGCCTTCGCGGTACCACTCGGTCCTCGCGATTTCAGCGCCTCCGAGCCTTCCCGCGCACATTATCTTTATGCCCTGAGCGCCCATCCTAAGGCTCGTCGTTACCGACTTCTTCATCGCCCTTCTAAACGACACCCTTCTCTCAAGCTGCATGGCGATGTTTTCTGCCACAAGCTGCGCGTCCAGGTCGGGCTTTCTTACTTCCACTATATCGACATCGACCTCTTTGCCGGTCATGTCCTTTAGCTGCTTCTTCATCACATCAACTTCCGCGCCGCGCTTACCGATGACTATGCCGGGTCTCGATGTGTGTATTATCAATTTTATGGACTCCGCTGCCCTCTCTATCTCTATCTTGGACACACCGGCGTGGTAGAGCTTCTTCTTTACGGTATCACGAAGCTTCTTATCCTCGTGCACGCACGCGGCATAGTTTTTCTTGCCGTACCACCTCGAGAGCCAGTCCTTATATATGCCTACCCTAAAGCCGGTTGGATGAATCTTCTGACCCACTACTTACCTCCCTTTGCGGCCTTCGCCTTTTTCGGCGCTGCCTTCTTCTCGCCGGACGCCTTCGCAGTCTTCGCCTCGACGCCCTCTGCGCCGGACTTTGCCTTTACTGCGTCCTTTTTGGCCTTGGCCTTTGCCCCGGCCCTCTCGTCGAGTATCAACGTGATATGGCTCATCTTCTTCTTTACGATGAAGCCGCGGCCCATGGTGTTTGCGTGCATCCTCTTCATCACAGGGCCCTGGTCAACAAACGCTGTCTTCACGTAAAGCCTGTCGACATCCAGGTTGCTGTTATTCTCGGCGTTGGCGACAGCGCTGTTAAGGACCTTCTTTATGGGCCTGCTAACCGCCTTTGTGCTGAACTCGAGTATTGAAAGGGCCTCAGGAATCATCTTGCCCCTTATCAAGTCGACCACAAGGCGCGCCTTCTGCGCCGAAACCCTTACGTATTTTGCCGTTGCTCTCGTTTCCATCTAAAATTCCCTCGTTATGGATTAACCGTCAATTAGCCCTTGGCCCCGGCTGCCTTGACCTTCTTAACACCGGAGTGCTGGTTGAAGGTCCTTGTGGGCGAAAACTCGCCGAGTTTGTGGCCTATCATGTTCTCGGTCACGAAGACCGGAACGAACTTCTTTCCGTTATGCACCGAGAAGGTAAAACCCACCATCTCGGGCGTTATCATCGACCTTCTGGACCAGGTCTTTATGACCTTTTTACTTTTCGCGTCCAGCGAGGTCTCTATCTTCTTTAACAAATGGGCATCTACAAACGGTCCTTTTTTCTGGGAGCGCACGGTTACTTCTTCCTCCTGCTCACTATGAACTTATCGCTCGGCTTACGGCCCCTTGTCTTGTAACCCTTGGTCGGAGTGCCCCATGGGCTTGTCGGATGGTTGCCGCCCTTACTTTTACCTTCGCCTCCGCCGTGCGGATGGTCTACGGGGTTCATCGCAACACCCCTGACCTTCGGAAGACGCCCGAGCCATCTCGTCCTTCCGGCCTTGCCTATGGTTATGTTCTCATGCTCTATGTTGCCAATTTGCCCGATAGTCGAATAACAATCTATAGGCACCATTCTCATTTCGTTTGAAGGAAGCTTCAACGTCGCATAGCTGCCTTCCTTTGCCATGAGCTGAGCAAACGCCCCGGCTGTCCTTACCATCTGGCCGCCCTTGCCGGGCTTCATCTCAACGTTGTGCACGAACGTGCCGACCGGAACAAGCCTCAAAGGAAGCGCGTTGCCCGGACGTATCTCGGCGCTCTCGCCTGCCATTATGCTTGAGCCAACTGCCACGTCGTTTGGAGCTATGATGTAGCGCCTTTCTCCGTCCGCGTACTTTAGAAGCGCTATGTTTGCCGAGCGGTTCGGATCGTACTCAAGAGCTTCCACTATGGCCGGGATGTTTCTCTTATCCCTCTTGAAATCTATTACCCTGTAAAGACGCTTGTGACCGCCGCCTATCCAGCGCATTGTCACGCGGCCGTTTGCGTTCCTGCCGCCGGTCTTTCTAAGCGAACTCGTTAGCGCCCTCTCAGGCCTCTTCTTAGAGAGGTGAGAGAAATCCATCGTCGTCTTCTTACGTAGCGCCGGCGATGTCGGTTTATAAGTTTTTACTGGCATGTCATTTTCCCGTTCTTTACAAAGTTAATGTTTTTTCTCTACCAAGAGACCGGCCTTACCCGGCCCATCCAGCGCGGCCCCTTAGCGTCTGTGCGGGCCGTCTTGCAAATCCCAAACTATACGCCCTCGAAGAACTCTATCTTGCCGCCCTCTTTGAGCTTTATATACGCCTTCTTACGCGTGGAGGTCTTGCCTTCGTATTTGCCAAGCCTCTTTACCTTGCCCGGAACCTTATTCGTGTTCACGGACTCGACCTTCACGTTGAAAATCTTCTCGACCGCCGCCTTTATCTCGGTCTTACTTGCCCTCACATCCACCCAGAACGCCACGGCCCCGGTGGTTGCGTGCATGGCAGTAGACTTCTCGGTTATTATCGGCGACTTTATTATATCGTATACTTCCTTCATAATATCTCTCCCTGCTTATGCCTTTCCCTTTACTAACGACTCGAACTTCTCGAACGCCTGCTTGGTCATGACGAGGCCGTCGTACTTCAGTATATCGTAAGCGTTTATGTGCTTGACGTCGAGCAGCTTATAATCCTTAAGATTCCTTGTCGCAAGGAGCTCGTTCTTTCCGGGATTGTCGGCTATCACGAGCGCGCTCTTGAACTTCATCGCCTCGAAAAGCGCGGTAGCGAGCTTTGTCTTCGGCTCTTTCAGCTCGAAGGTCTCGATAAGGTTCATCTTGCTTTCCTTTATCTTATAGGCGAGCGCAGACTTAACAGCTCCAAGCACGGCCTTCTTTGGCTGCTTATAGGAGTAATCCCTTGGATGCGGGCCAAACACAACGCCGCCGTGCCTCCACACCGGGCTTCTCTTCTCTCCGGACCTTGCGCGTCCAGTGCCCTTTTGCCTCCAGGGCTTTGCGCCGGAGCCGCTTACCTCGGCCCTTGTCTTGGTAGATGCGTTGCCGCTTCTACGATTGGCGCGCTGCATCTTAACGATTTCATATATGAGGCCCTCGTTGACTCTTGCGTCGAAGGGGCCGCCCGATATGTCGAGGGTCGAAACCTTCTTGCCCTCTTTATTTAAAATGTCTATTGCCATGTCGTTAACCGTCCGTTATTTCTTTTTGGAAGCCTTTTTAACCATCACGATGGCGCCAACCGCCCCTGGAACCGCGCCCTTTACAAGAAGCACGTCGTCCTTTACGCCTACTATCTTGAGATTCTGCACGGTCACCGGAGCATCTCCCATGTGTCCGCCCATCCTCATTCCCTTAAAGACCCTCGAAGGATACGAGCTCGAGCCGATGGAACCCGGGGCCCTGTTGAACATCGAGCCGTGGGACTCGGCACCGCCGCTAAAGTTGTGCCTTCTCATAACGCCCATGAAGCCCTTGCCCTTTGATACGCCCCTTACGTCCACGATGTCGCCGGCCTTGAATACCGCTGAAGGCTCTATCTTCTGCCCTGCCTTGTATTCATCTAGCGAATCGCCGCCAAACTCGGCAAGGTGCCTAAGCGGAGGCGTTCCGGCCTTCTTAAAGTGCCCCTGCATGGCCTTGGGGGTGGCCTTTTCCTTCTTTGTCGAAAGACCAAGCTGAACGGCGTCGTAGCCGTCCTTTTCCTTGACCTTCTTTTGCGTCACATGGCAGTCGGAGGCCTGAATGGCCGTTACCGGCACTTCGGCGCCTTCGATGAATATGCGCGTCATTCCAATTTTTTTACAGAGCAAACCCTCTATCATGACAGATAACCCTTCTCTTGAAAACTATTCGCTAAACTTTATCTCTACGTCAACACCCGCCGGCAAATCGAGCTTTGTTAGCGCATCCACCGTGTGCTGCGTGGGTTCGACTATGTCCATAAGGCGCTTGTGCGTCCTCATCTCGAACTGCTCTCTGCTCTTTTTGTCGACATGCGGAGAGCGCAGCACCGTAAACCTCGCGATCTTGGTCGGAAGTGGTATCGGCCCCTTGACATTCGCCCCGGTTCTTCTGGCGGTGTCGACTATATCCTTGACCGAGCGGTCAAGAAGCCTGTGATCGTATGCCTTAAGTCTTATTCTTATCTTCTGGTTTTCCAAGTTCGCGCTCCGTACCCTTAATTAAGCTATGACCTTTGCTACAACTCCGGCCCCAACCGTCTTGCCGCCTTCCCTCACCGCGAACCTCACGCCCTCATCCATTGCTATCGGCGTAATCAGCTCAACCTCAACACTTACGTTATCGCCTGGCATTACCATCTCTACACCTTCCGGAAGCGTAACAACTCCGGTAACGTCCGTCGTTCTAAAATAGAACTGCGGCCTGTAGCCCTTGAAGAACGGAGTATGGCGTCCGCCTTCTTCCTTCGTAAGAACGTATATCTCGCACTTGAACTTCGTGTGCGGAGTAATCGAGCCGGGCTTTGCAAGCACCTGCCCTCTCTCGACTTCTTCCTTCTTCGTGCCTCTTAGAAGCGCGCCGATGTTATCGCCGGCCCTGCCCTCGTCAAGGAGCTTTCTAAACATTTCAACACCCGTTACCGTGGTCTTGATTGTCGGACGGATACCGACTATCTCGATTTCCTCGCCGACCTTTACTATGCCTCTCTCGATTCTGCCGGTAACAACAGTGCCTCTACCTGATATCGAGAACACGTCCTCAACAGGCATGAGAAACGGCTTGTCGATGTCGCGCTTTGGCTCGGGTATATAGGAATCGAGCGTGTCCATAAGCTTTAGTATCGGGCCGCACCACTGGCACTCTGCCTTGCCGCAGCCGCACTCAAGGGCCTTAAGAGCACTTCCCTTGATGATTGGCGTCGTATCGCCCGGGAACTTATACTGGTTAAGAAGGTCCCTTACCTCGAGCTCGACGAGATCGGTTAGTTCCTTATCGTCGACCATGTCGACCTTGTTCATGAACACCGCGATGTAAGGCACGCCGACCTGACGAGAGAGAAGTATATGCTCTCTTGTCTGCGGCATCGGGCCGTCTGCTGCGCTCACAACGAGTATGGAACCGTCCATCTGTGCGGCTCCGGTTATCATGTTCTTAACGTAGTCTGCGTGGCCAGGACAATCGATATGCGCGTAGTGGCGCTTATCGGTCTGGTACTCGACGTGGGTAATCGATATGGTAACGCCCCTCTCTCTTTCTTCGGGCGACTTGTCTATCTGGTCGTAGGCCAGGAATTCTGCTCCGCCCCTTGAGGAAAGAACCTTGGTGATTGCCGCTGTCAAGGTCGTCTTGCCGTGGTCGACGTGACCGATGGTGCCGACGTTTACGTGCGGTTTTGTCCTCTCGAATTTAGCCTTGCTCATGATACTTTCCCTCCGCCTTGTTAGTGTTTAATAATGACTTAGGCCGATGCCTTTGCTATAAGAGTCTCGAGAACCGAATTGGGGACCGGCTCGTAGTGCGAAAACTGCATGGTAAATGTCGCTCTGCCCTGGGTTGCGCTCCTTATGTCGGTTGAATACCCAAACATATTGGCAAGCGGCACCTTTGCGGTGACGACCTGGAAGCCGCCTCTGGAATCCATGCCCTGTATCTTTCCTCTTCTCGAGTTCAGGTTTCCGATAACGTCGCCCATAAACTGCTCGGGCATAACGACCTCGACGTCCATGATTGGCTCAAGAAGTATCTGCCCGGCTCTTTTAACACCGTCCTTAAAGCCCATGGAGCCGGCTATCTTGAATGCCATTTCGCTCGAATCGACGTCGTGATACGACCCGTCGAAAAGCGTAACCTTTACGTCCACCACCGGATACCCTGCAAGCGAGCCGCTCTCGCAAGCTCCGATAATACCCTTTTCAACTGCCGGGATGTATTCCCTCGGAACCGTGCCGCCGACAATTTTATTTACGAACTCGAAGCCCTTGCCTCTTTCATTGGGCTCGACAGTGAGCCATACGTGTCCGTACTGGCCCTTACCGCCGGTCTGTCTGACGTATTTACCTTCGCTCTCGGCAGCCTTTGTAATTGTTTCCTTGTACGCGACCTGCGGCCTTCCGACCGAAGCCTCGACCTTGAACTCCCTTAGGAGACGGTCTACGATAATTTCAAGGTGCAGCTCTCCCATGCCGGAGATGATTGTCTGCGCCGTTTCCTCGTCTGTCTTTACGCGAAAGCTCGGGTCCTCGACCGCAAGCTTTTGCAAAGACACTCCAAGCTTTTCCTGGTCGGCCTTTGTCTTGGGCTCGATTGCGATACTAAGCACCGGCTCCGGTATATCGAGGGACTCGAGTATCACGGGCTTTTCCATATCGCATATGGTATCTCCTGTGATGGTGCTCTTAAGGCCAACGGCCGCAGCGATGTCGCCGGCGAATACTTCCTTTATTTCCTCGCGCTTATTGGCGTGCATCTTCACAAGACGGCCGATTCTTTCCTTCTGGCCCTTACTGGAATTGTAAACGTAAGAACCCGCCTCTATCTTGCCTGAGTAGACTCTAAAGAACGTGAGCTGCCCGACAAACGGGTCGGTCATTATCTTAAAGGCAAGGGCCGCGTACGGAGCGTCGTCCTTGGTTTCTCTTGTAAGTTCTTCTTTTGTGTCTGGATCAAGGCCCGTTACGGGCGGGACATCCATCGGGGAAGGAAGATAATCTACTACCGAGTCGAGAAGAAGCTGCACGCCTTTGTTCTTGAATGCCGTGCCGCATATTACCGGCGTTATCGCCATATTGAGCGTGCCCTTTCTAAGGGCCTTTTTGAGCTCTTCATTGGTAACTTCCTTACCGTCAAGGAACTTCTCCATTATGGTCTCGTCAAAGTCGCTGGCTACCTCTATAAGCTTCTCTCTTGCCTCTGCTGCAGCTGCCTTAAGGTCCGCCGGTATTTCCTCGTAAGTAAACTTAGCTCCAAGCTCCGAGTCGTGCCATACAACGGCCCTGTTATCGACAAGGTCTACCACGCCCTTGAAGGTCTCTTCCTTGCCTATCGGAAGATGAAGCACCGCGGGGCGGGTCTTTAGCCTGTCGACCATCATCCTTACGACACGGTCGAAATCGGCGCCTACTCTGTCCATCTTGTTTATGAACGCAACGCGCGGAACCTTATACTTATTGGCCTGCCTCCAGACGGTTTCGCTCTGGGGCTCGACTCCTCCAACAGAGCAGAACACCGCTACCGCGCCGTCAAGAACCCTGAGAGATCTCTCGACCTCGATTGTAAAGTCGACGTGGCCTGGCGTGTCGATGATGTTTATCTTTATATCCTTCCAGGAACAGGTAGTGGCGGCGCTGGTGATGGTGATGCCCCTCTCCCTCTCCTGCTCCATCCAATCCATGACAGCAGTGCCCTCGTGGACCTCGCCTATCTTGTAGGTGACGCCTGTATAATAAAGAATACGCTCGGTAGTCGTGGTTTTACCCGCGTCGATGTGGGCCATGATACCGATGTTTCTATGTTGTTCTAATGAGACCGTCCGTGCCACTTTATATGCTGCCTTTCTCCGTTTGCTCTACTTTTTGATTTTCCAACAGCCCTGCCGCTTCTAAACCCTAACCTACCACCTAAAGTGCGCGAAGGCCTTGTTTGCTTCCGCCATCTTGTGGGTGTCTTCTCTCTTCTTAACCGCGCCGCCCTTGTTGTTTGCCGCGTCCAGTATCTCTGCCGTAAGCTTCTCCACCATCGACTTGCCGCTTCTTTCCTTTGCGTAGCCGATTATCCACTTAAGCGCGAGAGAGAGTTTTCTGTCCGGCCTTACCTCTATGGGAACCTGGTACGTTGCGCCGCCGACCCTTCTTGACTTTACCTCGACCGTGGGCTTTACGTTCTCAAGGGCCTTTTTAAAGACCTTCAGGGGCTCGGACTTGGTCTTTTCCTCTATCGCCTCGAAAGAGCCGTATACGACCCTCTCCGCCGTGCTCTTCTTGCCGTCGAACATCAGCTTGGTGATGAACTTGTTGACAACGACGTCGTTAAAGACCGGATCCGGAAGCGCTTCTCTTATTTGTGCATTTCCCTTACGGGCCATACCTTAAAACTCCTTCTGGAAGTTAAAAAACAAAAAAACCAACCCGCCACTCACGCTTTGCGGTAGAAAAAACAAATCCCCGCGCAAGCCATGAGCCGATTCACATCAGCCACAGGCCGTGCTCTTACTTGGGCCTCTTTGCTCCGTACTTGGAACGTCCCTGCTTACGGTCGGTGACACCCGTTGTATCGAGAGTGCCCCTTACGATGTGGTACCTTACGCCGGGGAGGTCTTTTACCCTGCCGCCCCTTATGAGGACTACCGAGTGCTCCTGCAGGTTGTGCCCAATGCCTGGTATATACGCCGAAGCCTCTATGCCATTGGTAAGCCTTACCCTCGCGACTTTTCTTAGCGCTGAGTTCGGCTTCTTCGGCGTAGTGGTGTAAACCCTTGTGCAAACGCCCCTCTTCTGCGGGCATGATTCGAGCGCCGGAGAGGTCGTCTTCTGTTTAAGAGACCTGCGTCCTTTTCTTACTAACTGATTTATCGTCGGCATATTTTATCTTCCGTTTCCTAAAAACTTAATCTTTCAAATTTATCAACTTCGGGGGCACTTGTCAAGCGGTTATTTGCCCTTCGTCGATATTTTTTTCTTCTGCTGCATCCGCCGCAGCCTCTTCATCGTCGTCCTCAAGGCTCTCCACATGCAGCCCCGTGCCGCGGTACTTATGGAACCCGGTGCCGGCAGGTATCAAGCGGCCCATGATAACGTTCTCCTTTAAGCCGCGAAGATAATCGATTTTACCCTCTACCGCAGCGCCGGTGAGCACCTTGGTGGTTTCCTGGAAACTCGCCGCAGAGATAAAGCTCTCGGTTGAGAGAGAGGCCTTGGTTATACCCTGGAGAAGCGGCTCTGCAACTGCAGGACGCTTGCCCTTTGTAAGCACCTTCTCGTTTTCCGCCTCAAATATGTGACGCTCTATCTGCTCGCCAACGAGGAATCCGGTATCTCCGGGGTCGGTGATTTTCACCCTTTTCAGCATCTGTCGAACGATAACTTCGATATGCTTATCGTTGATCTTGACGCCCTGGAGCCTGTAGACTTCCTGTACCTCGTCGACAAGATACTTTGCAAGTTCCTTTACGCCAAGTATCCTCAAGATGTCGTGCGGGTTGGCGCTGCCGTCCATGATAGGCTCGCCTGCCCTCACGTGGTCGCCCTCTCTAACGCTTATGTGCTTACCCTTTGGCACCAGGTACTCCTTCGTATCGCCTGCCTCGGGAGTGATGACGACCTTACGTTTACCTTTGGTGTCCTTGCCAAATGTCACAACTCCGTCGACCTCGCTTATTATTGCGCACTCCTTGGGTTTACGCGCCTCGAAGAGCTCGGCAACACGCGGCAGACCTCCGGTGATGTCCTTTGTCTTTGTCGTTTCCCTCGGAATCTTCGCTATCATGTCGCCGGCCTTGACGTGCTCTTCCTCGGCTATGCCTATGATGGCGCCTACCGGCAAGAGATACCTTGCGACCATGGAAGTTCCGGTTATCTTGTGGGTCTTGCCGGAATCGTCCTTAATGGAAATACGCGGCCTCATGTCCGCGTCCCTGTAGGAGACGATGACCTTACTCGAGAGTCCGGTGACCTCGTCGACCTGCTCCTTCATGGTGCGGCCGTCCTCGATATCCCCGAACTTTACCTTTCCGCTCATCTCTGTAAGTATCGGAATGGTATAAGGATCCCACTCGGCTATGACCGTGCCTGCGGCAACGTGGTCGCCTTCCTTCACTCGAAGCTTTGCTCCGTATATAACAGGATTTCTCTCCCTCTCCCTGCCCTGCGAATCGGCTATGGCTATCTCGCCGTTACGGTTCATTACAACGGTTTCGCCCCTTGAGTTGACGGCGGTTGAGAGCTTGACGAACTTAATCGTTCCGTCGTGCCTTGCCTCGAGAGCCGTCTGCTCGGCCCTTCTGCTCGCTGTTCCTCCGATGTGGAAGGTACGCATCGTAAGCTGTGTGCCGGGCTCTCCGATACTCTGCGCCGCTATAACGCCGACGGCCTCGCCCATGTCAACCATGTGGCCTCTTGCAAGGTCTCTGCCGTAACACTTGGCACAGATGCCGTGCGGACTTCTGCAGGTAAGAACGCTCCTTATCTTTACCTTGTCTATTCCGGCCTCCTCCATCCTTCTAACCGCATCCTCGGTTATCTCGGTGTTGGCCGGCACAAGCGTCTCCCCTGAGTACTGCTCAACCACGTCTTCAAGCGCGACCCTGCCGAGTATGCGCTCTCCGATTGGCTCGATAACCTCTCCGCCTTCGAGAAGTGTCGAGATATAGATACCGTCAAGCGTGCCGCAGTCGTCTTCGACGATGATTGCGTCCTGGGCAACGTCGACAAGCCTTCTTGTAAGATAACCCGAGTTCGCGGTTTTGAGAGCCGTATCTGCAAGACCTTTTCTCGCGCCGTGCGTTGAGATGAAGTACTGAAGCACGGTGAGGCCCTCTCTAAAGTTCGCGGTAATAGGTGTTTCGATAATCTCTCCCGAAGGCTTTGCCATGAGTCCCCTCATTCCGGCAAGCTGCCTTATCTGCTGCGCGCTTCCTCTGGCTCCGGAGTCGGCCATGATGAAGATGGGGTTAAAGCTCGGTATCTTCTTTATCTTGCCCTTTTCATCCTTCACGTCATCGGTGCCGAGGTTCTTTAACATCTCTTCAGCGACCTCTTCTGTTGCCTGCGCCCAGATGTCGATGACCTTGTTGTAGCGCTCGCCGTCGGTGATAAGACCTTCGTTGTACTGCTGCTGAATTTCCTTTACCTCGCCGTATGCTTCATCAAGGATGGCTTGCTTCTTCTGCGGTATCTTCATGTCGTCTATGCAAATCGAGATGCCGGCCTTGCACGCATACCTGTAACCCATATCCTTTAGCCTGTCGGCAAGGATTACGGTTTCCTTACTGCCCGAGCGGCGGTAACAGAGGTCGATAAGCTCGGCAAGCTGCTTTTTATCCATGACCTTGTTGATTTCCTCAAACGTTATCGAGGAAGGAACTATCTCTCTTAGCACTGTTCTGCCGACAGTAGTGTCCAGCAGCGCGCCGTCGACCTTCACCTTTATGGCGGCCTGGAGCCCGACCTCGGATGAATCGAAGGCAGCTCTTACCTCATCAAGTGACGAAAACACCTTGGCCTCGCCCTTTGCCCCCGGCCTCTCTCTCGTAAGGTAGTAGAGCCCGAGCACGATGTCCTGTGTTGGAACGATAACCGGTTTGCCGTGCGCAGGCGAAAGTATGTTATTGGTGCTCATCATTAGCACCCTTGCTTCTGTCTGCGCCTCTATGGAAAGCGGCACGTGCACGGCCATCTGGTCTCCGTCGAAGTCCGCGTTAAATGCCGAACACACAAGCGGATGAAGCTGTATGGCCTTGCCCTCTACAAGAAGCGGCTCGAATGCCTGGATGCCGAGCCTGTGGAGTGTGGGCGCTCTGTTTAGAAGCACCGGATGCTCCTTTATGACCTCGTCAAGAACGTCCCAAACCTCGCTTCTCTCTCTCTCGAGCATCTTCTTTGCGCTCTTGATGGTGGTTGCGTAACCCCTCTCCTCGAGCTTCTGATAGATGAACGGCTTGAAGAGCTCGATTGCCATCTTCTTCGGAAGTCCGCACTGATGGAGCCTTAAGTCCGGGCCTATGACGATGACCGAGCGGCCCGAATAGTCAACGCGCTTACCAAGAAGGTTCTGCCTGAAACGTCCGCTCTTACCCTTTATCATGTCGCTTAAGGACTTAAGCGGCCTCTTATTCTGGCCCGTGATGATGCGGCCCCTTCTGCCGTTATCGAACAAAGCGTCAACTGCCTCCTGGAGCATGCGCTTTTCGTTCCTGATGATGATATCAGGGGCATTAAGCTCCATGAGCTTTATAAGACGGTTATTTCTGTTGATAACGCGCCTGTAGAGGTCGTTTAGGTCGCTCGTTGCGAACCTGCCGCCATCTAGCGGAACAAGCGGCCTTAGGTCCGGCGGAAGCACCGGGATGACTTCCATTATCATCCACTCGGGCTTATTCCCGGAATTAAGAAACGCCTCGACTACTTTAAGTCTCTTGGCTATCCTCTTACGCTTTGCATCCGAGGATGTCTTCTTGCTCTCCGCCCTAAGCTTGGAGGAAAGGGCCTCGAGCTCGCTCTTCTTAAGGAGCGCGCGTATGGCCTCTGCGCCCATGCCGGAAACAAACGAATCAACACCGTACTTCTCGATTGCCTGGTGGTGCTTGTCGTCGCTAAGAAGCTCGCCTTCCTTCAAATCGGTATCCTTCGGGTCTATGACAACATAGTTCTCATAGTAGAGCACGCGCTCGACCTCTTTTAGCGTCATATCGAGCATTGTGCCGATCCTCGACGGAAGACTCCTTAAAAACCATATATGCGCAACCGGGGTGGCAAGCTCTATGTGTCCGAGCCTTTCCCTTCTAACCTTGGAAGGTATTACCTCGACTCCGCACTTTTCGCAGATAACTCCGCGGTGCTTCATCCTCTTGTACTTTCCGCAGTTGCACTCGAAGTCCTTTACCGGGCCAAATATCTTGGCGCAGAAAAGGCCGTCCCTTTCGGGCTTGAAGGTACGGTAGTTTATGGTCTCGGGCTTCTTTATCTCGCCATGCGACCACTCCCTTATCTTCTCGGGAGAGGCGATGGTGATTCTTATGGCGTTGAAGTCCGCCGGCTTCTTCTGTTTATCGAAGAGGGCCTTAAGGGTTTCCACTTTAGATACCTCCTTTTTATAAAACCATGATTATATAAAAAATCGCCAGGGAACGCCGCTACCGGCTATTCCTCCGAATCCATCAGATTGACGTCGAGCCCAAGGCTCTGCATTTCCTTTATAAGGACGCTAAAGGATTCCGGCATAGTCGGCTCGAGCGTGTAATCGCCTCTGACTATGCTCTCGTACATCTTGGTCCTTCCGGGAACGTCGTCGCTCTTTACCGTCAAAAACTCCTGCAAGCAGTTTGCTGCTCCGTACGCCTCCATTGCCCAGACTTCCATTTCTCCAAGCCTCTGGCCTCCAAACTGCGCCTTGCCGCCAAGCGGCTGCTGCGTAACCAGCGAGTACGGGCCCGTGCTCCTTGCGTGTATCTTGTCGTCGACAAGGTGATGGAGCTTTAGCATGTACATAATTCCGACCGTTACGTCCTGGTCGAATTGATCGCCTGTCCTTCCGTCATAGAGCGTCATCTTGCCGTTCTGGCCAAGCCCCACGCCATCGAGCGCGCTCTTTACATCCGCCTCCACCGCGCCGTCGAATACCGGGGTCGAGATGAATATGCCGTGGCCAAGCCGCCTTGCCACCTCAAGCACCTCGTCGTCGGAGAGCGTGTTTATGAACTTCGAGAACTCGAGCGTGCCGTAGTACTTCTTTATCTTATCCTTTATCGAGTTCGGGCTGTACTCGGCCTCCAACATCGCGTTTATGTCCTCGCCCATCTTTCTCGCTGCCCAGCCGATGTGGGTCTCGAGAATCTGGCCGATGTTCATCCTTGAAGGAACGCCAAGCGGGTTAAGCACCATATCCACAGGGCGGCCGTCCTTCATAAACGGCATGTCCTCCTCGGGCAGTATCCTCGATATAACGCCCTTATTTCCGTGCCTTCCGGCCATCTTGTCGCCAACGGAAATCTTTCTCTTCATGGCGATATAGACCTTGACCATCTTTATAACGCCCGGCGGGAGCTCGTCGCCGCGCTTTAGCCTCGCTATCCTCTCGCTAAATACGTGCTTTATCGCCCCGACCTGCTCATCGAGCTTCGTAAATACTTCCTTCAAATCCTCCTCGGCCTTTTCCTCGCCTGCCGGGATTATCTCCCTTATCCGCGCTTCCGAGAGCTCGTCGAGTATTTCCTTCGTGAGCACAGTGCCCTTCGAAAGTATGGTGTTGCCCTTCTTGTCGGCAAGCCTTACTCCCGACTTCTTGCCCTTTAGTATCCTCTCGGCCTTTGCAAATGCCGCGCTCTTAACGATGCTTATCTCGTCGTCACGGTCCTTTACAAGCCTCGCTGTCTCGCGCTCCTCGATGCTCTTTGCCCGGTCGTCCTTCTCCGAGCCCTTTCTCGAAAACACCTTGGCGTCTATGACAACGCCCTCGATGCCGGGCGGGACCCGAAGGGACGTATCCTTCACGTCTTCGGCCTTTTCGCCAAATATCGCCCTTAGAAGCTTTTCCTCCGGAGAAAACTGCGTTTCCCCTTTGGGCGTAATCTTACCGACCAGTATGTCGCCGGGAACGACCTCGGCGCCAACACACACGATGCCGGACTCATCGAGGTTCTTAAGCGCTTCGTCGCCGACATTCGGGATATCGCGCGTGATTTCCTCTTTACCAAGCTTTATGTCACGGGCTACTGTCTCGAACTCCTCGATATGCACGGAGGTAAAGACGTCGTCCTTAAGAAGCCTCTCGTTTATGAGAATAGAGTCCTCGAAGTTGTAACCGCCCCACGGCATGAAGGCAACGACCACGTTCTTACCAAGCGCCAGCTCGCCGTTGGCTGTGGAGGGGCCGTCCGCTATGACCTGCTTTGCCTCTATCTTGTCGCCCTCTCTTACAAGGGGCTTCTGGTTAAGACACGTGTTCTGGTTAGACCTTCTAAACTTTGTCAGGTTATATATGTCGACGTCGCCGCCCGAGGCCCTTACCACTATCCTCGTTGAGTCGACGTTCTCGACAGTGCCTGCGCGCTTTGCGGCCGTCGTAACGCCAGAGTCCATGGCAACGACACTCTCCATGCCGGTGCCGACAAGCGGGGCCTCTGTAGAGATGAGCGGCACGGCCTGACGCTGCATGTTGCTGCCCATGAGCGCTCTGTTGGCGTCGTCGTTCTCGAGAAACGGTATTAAAGCAGCGGCTACGCTGACAAGCTGGTTTGGAGAAACGTCCATGAGCGTTATCTCGTCTGGCTTGGCCATGACGAACTCTCCGGCCTTTCTCGCGGATATGAACTCGCTTGTAAAACGCCCGGTTTCGTCCATTGGCGCGTTAGCCTGCGCTATGATGTGCTCTTCCTCGTCAAGCGCCGAGAGATACACAGTCCTGTTCGTGACCTTTCCGTCAAGGACCTTTCTGTAGGGAGTCTCGATAAAGCCGAAATCGTTTACGCGCGCATAGGTGCTAAGCGACACGATAAGACCGATGTTCGGGCCTTCTGGCGTCTCAATCGGGCATATACGGCCGTAGTGGGTCGTGTGCACGTCCCTTACCTCGAACCCTGCCCTCTCTCTTGTAAGACCGCCTGCGCCAAGGGCCGAGAGCCTTCTCTTGTGCGTGATTTCGCTAAGCGGGTTGGTCTGGTCCATGAACTGGCTAAGCTGGCTCGATCCAAAGAACTCCTTAACGACCGCGGTTACGGGCTTGGGGTTTATAAGGTCGTTTGGCATGAGCGTTTCTATCTCGCCAAGGCTCATCCTCTCCTTGACCGCTCTCTCGAGCCTTAAGAGCCCTACCCTGTACTGGTTCTCGAGAAGCTCGCCCACACTTCTTACGCGGCGGTTTCCGAGATGGTCGATGTCGTCGATGGCGCCCTGGCCGTTTTTAAGGCCAAGAAGATACTTCACAACGCCCATTATGTCTTCCTTCTTAAGCGTCGTAAGAGTAAGCGGCGTGTCTATGCCGATCTTTCTATTGAGCTTTAGCCTTCCGACCCTTGAGAGATCGTACCTCGCGGCGTCGAAGAAAAGGCTTTCGAGAAACTGCGTAGAGGTCGAAACCGTTGGCGGCTCACCCGGCTTAAGACGCTTGTATATCTCGATTCTGGCGTTTAGCGTCATATTGGTGACCGAGTCGTTAGGATTGGCGTTCCTGTACTCGACAACCGGCTTTATGTCCTCATTGCCGATTCTATCGTTTATAAGAGTTTCCCTGAAGGCCCTTCCCATGGCCTCGATGTAGAGGAGCTTGAACTTCTCTATCTTCCTCTTCGATATCTCGTCTAGCGTTTCCCTCGTGAGCACCTGGTTACACTCGATAACGACCTCGCCGGTACCCGGGTCTACGATGTCCTGCGAAACAACGCGGCCTATGATGTCCTCGGCCTCGACAGGTATCTGCTTAATGCCTGCGGCACCGAACTTCTTGGCTATAAGGCGGGTAATCTTTCTATCCTTCTTGATTATGACCTCGCCGGTCTTCGGGTCCTTTATGTCGCTGCCGGCCTTTTGCCCGACGATGTGCTCGGTGTCTATGCTCTTGGATATCTTCTTTCCGTCGATGAACACGTCCTCGCACGGGTAGAAATAATTTAGCATCTCCTCTATCGAATAGCCAAGGGCCTTCAATAGCACGGTCGCGAGCATCTTACGTCTCTTGTCTATCCTTACATAGAGAAGGTCCTTCTGGTCGAACTCGAAGTCGAGCCACGAGCCCGTGTACGGGATGACCCTTGCGGTGAACTGAAGTTTTCCGGAATACCCCTTGCCCTTCTCGTACTCGAAGAACACGCCAGGAGATCTGTGAAGCTGGCTGACTATTACGCGCTCGGTGCCGTTCACGATGAAACTTCCGGTACTCGTCATGAGCGGTATTTCGCCGAAATAAACTTCCTGCTCCTTTATGTCCCTGACACTCTGGGCGCCGGTCTCGGCGTCCTTGTCCCAGGTAGTGAGCCTCACAACTATTTTCATCGGGGCGGCGTAGGTAATGCCCTTCTCGATACACTCCTCGATGGTGTACTTTGGCTGAAGAAGGACGTACTTCACGAAGTCGAGCGAGGCCGCCTCGCTGTAGTCCTTTATCGGGAATATGCTTTTTAAAACTTTAAGAAGCCCGACATCTTCCATTGCCTCGGGCTTTTTATCTAGCTGCAGGAAGTCGGAGAACGACCTCATCTGCACCTCTATCAGATTCGGAATATCAACGACCCTTCCAATCCTTGAATAATCTTTTCTAAGCAGATGACCGTTAATGAGAGTGGACGGCATTTTGACTCTACTCCTCTCGAAAGGTTTTGAACGAATAAGCCTGCCGCGCCGTTTTTGGCGCCGCGGCAGGTCTTATCCAGGAAGTTTCCACTAAAAAAGAACCGCTTTTTTATGCCGCGCGCCAAAACGGCGCGCGGCACTCAAGACAACTTACTTTATTTCTACCTTTGCTCCTGCGCCCTCGACGAGCTTCTTTATCTTCTCGGCCTCTTCCTTGTTAACGCCTTCCTTCAGTGTCTTCGGCGCGCCCTCTACGAGGTCCTTTGCTTCCTTAAGACCAAGACCCGTCACTGTCCTTACTTCCTTAATGACGTTTATCTTGTTTGCGCCGGCATCCTTCAAAACGACCGTGAACTCGGTCTTTTCCTCGCCTGCCGCCGCGCCTGCCGCAGCGCCCGGAGCCGCTGCCGCTACCGCTACCGGAGCCGCCGCCGAAACGCCAAACTCCGTCTCTATCGCCTTTACGAGCTCGGAGAGCTCGAGAACCGTAATGCCCTTCAGATACGCCAGTACGTCCTGCTGCGTGATGTTAGCCATGTTACTTCTCCTCCTCCGTTATCTTTAATGGTTAATATGTAAAATCCCTGGTCACGAAAGACGCCTTATGCTGCTGCGCCTTCCTTCGAACTCTTAACGGCGTTAAGCGCGTAAAGAAGTTTACGCGGCACGCCCGAGAGCGCCACTGCGAGTCCCGTAGGAACGCTCTTCAAGCCGCCAAGAAATATCGCAAGCATCTGTTCCTTGGATGGAAGCTCGGAGAGTACTTTTACCTCGGCAACTGTGAGCATCTTTGTTCCAAGCGCTCCGCCCTTTAGCGCGAACACCGGCTGGTCCTTTATGAACTCGGTCAGAGCCTTTGCTGCCGCTGCCGCGTCCTTATAGCTTATGGCAACTGCCATTGGCCCCTTAAAGTGCCCGGAGAGCCCTTCATACGGAGTGCCCTTCACGGCCAAACGCGCAAGCGTATTACGAAGCACCTTGAGCTCGACCCCGGCCTTCCTAAGCGAGCTTCTAAGCGTTGTTATCTGCTCGACCTTGATGCCCTGGTACGAGGCCACGAACGCGGCCTGTGCCTTTGCGAACTTCTCGTGAAACTCGGCTACCGTCGCTTTTTTCTCTTCTCTCGTTATCAACTCTTCATCCCTCCTTTCTGTCTTTAGTTTTGCCAAAGACAGAAAGTATTCCGGTGCCATAATGTATGCGTCCGGAAGACCAACCGCGCCGCCCTGTAACATCTGCCGAAGGGAAAGTTAACGAAACGTTCCCCGGGGGTGGCGTTAAGATCTCGGTAGGATTATTAAGCCTTCGTGCTGCAAAGACATTTTATTGCTAAAACGTCCATTCAACACGCGGCCCCTACTGTCTTTGACCTTAATAAAAAAAACGAATTTAAAATACAAAGTCCGCGCGTCGCAAGAGAGCGCGGATACAAAACCTTACTTAAACGCGTTCCTTATCTCTGTGGCATCGAGCTTTATCGAAGGCCCCATGGTGGTAGAGATATAGAGGCTCTTAAGATAAGCGCCCTTACTTGCCGAAGGCTTCGCCTTTACAAGGGCCTCGATAAGCGCCTTGAAGTTGTCCTTAAGCTTGGCTTCTCCAAACGAGAACTTGCCCACGGGGGCGTGCACTATGCCCGCCTTGTCGAGCCTGAACTCGACCATGCCGGCCTTTAGATCATTTACCGCCTTCTTTACGTCGAATGTCACTGTGCCAAGCTTCGGGTTAGGCATGAGCCCCTTGGGGCCAAGCACCTTTCCAAGCTTACCGACAGCGCCCATCATGTCAGGGGTTGCGACAACGGCGTCGAACTCGAGCCAGCCCTTACTGACCTTCTCGACCATATCGTCTGAGCCAGTGTAGTCTGCCCCGGCGCTCTTCGCTTCAAGTTCCTTTTCGCCCTTGGCGAACACCAAAATCCTACACTTCTTTCCTGTGCCGTTTGGAAGAACGACCGAGCCCCTGACGTTCTGATCCGGGTGCTTGGGGTCAACACCCAGCCTCGCGGCAACGTCCACGGTTTCGTCGAACTTTGGCTTTGTAAAGCCCATCAGGGCCTTAAAAGCCTCGTCAAGACCGTAACTCTTTTTCTCGTCTACAGTAGCCTTGCTCTTTGCGTATCTCTTATTGGATGCCATGTTATTTACCCTCCACCACTATTCCCATGCTTCTTGCCGTGCCCTCGATGGTCTTTATGGCCGCTTCCAGAGAAGCTGCCGTAAGATCCGGCATCTTGAGCTTCGCTATGTCCTCAACCTGCTTTTTCGTCACAGTGCCGACCTTGGTCTTATTTGGCACACCCGAGCCCTTCTCAAGCTTCAATGCCTTAAGAAGAAGCCTCGAAGCCGGCGGGGTCTTGGTTATGAAGCTAAATGTCCTGTCGGCATAGACCGTGATGACGACCGGGATTATCATGCCGTCCTCTTTCTGCGTCTTTGCGTTAAAGGACTTGCAAAACTCCATTATATTGACGCCGTGCTGGCCAAGCGCCGGACCTACCGGCGGGGCCGGATTGGCCTTGCCGGCCGGGAGTTGCAGCTTTATCTGACCTACTATCTTCTTTGCCATACTCTTCTATAGTCCCTTTCCGTTGTTTTACGGCCTTATGCCTTTTCCACCTGAACAAAATCCAGCTCAACCGGAGTAGCCCTGCCGAATATGCTCACAAGCACCTTAAGCTTGCCCTTCTCGGGCTTTACCTCTTCGACAATGCCGGTAAAGTTCGTGAACGGGCCGTCTATTACGCGAATATTCTCGCCCTCGCTAAAGAGCACCTTGGGCTTTGGCCTTACCGCGCCCTCTTCCATCTGAACGCTTATCTTCTTTACCTCTTCGTCGCTTATCGGCGGCGGGGTCTTTGCGCCTCCGACAAATCCCGTTACCTTGGGTATGCCCTTTATAAGATGCCAGGTCTCGTCTGTAAGCTCCATGTTGACGAGTATGTAGCCGGGGAAAAACTTCCTCGAAGCCGTGCGCTTTACACCCTTTACCATGTCAACGACCTTTTCGGTGGGGACAAGGATGTCGCCAAACATGCTCTCTTTACCGAGAAGCCTTACCTTCTCCTCTATGGACGTCTTTACCCTGTTCTCGTAACCCGAATAGGTGTGGACGACATACCATTTCTTGGACATTTCGACTCCGGCAACCGACATTTTTATTTTATAAACAGCTTAACTAGGCTCGAGAACCCGAGATCCAGAAGCCCGAGTATTACGGCCAGTATGATAACGCCGATAAGAACCACCCATGTGGCCTTCAATGTCTGATCCTTCGATGGCCAGGTGACCTTCTTAAGCTCGGCCCTTGCCTCGGAGAAAAACTCCTTGCCTCTCGTTATAATGCTCGCCTGTTCCATCTCAATTAACGCCTCTCCTGCGGCTTTGTCCGTAGAACAAAACGCCGCAACCTTTTGATAACAGCCTGACCGGCCCGTTATAAGCTGGCAGGCCAGGAGGGATTTGAACCCCCAACCCGCGGTTTTGGAGACCGCTGCTCTGCCGTTAGAGCTACTGGCCTATGTTAAACTCGCGCTCCCCGTGCATACGGGCAAGGCAAGTCTTTATCCCAAACCGCGCCGCGCTCCAAACAGCGGCATCGCGTCAGCCCCTTACTTCGTCTCCTTATGGGGCGTGTGCTTTTTGCAGAACTTACAGTACTTCTTAAGCTCTATCCTGTCGGTAGTGGTCTTCTTATTCTTCGTCGAAGAATAGTTTCTGCGCTTGCACTCCGTACAGGCGAATGTGATTATCTCTCTCATGACTTTAGGGTTTCCTCTTCTTAAATTAAGCTATGACCTTTGCTACAACTCCGGCCCCAACCGTCTTGCCGCCTTCCCTCACCGCGAACCTCACGCCCTCATCCATTGCTATCGGCGTAATCAGCTCAACCTCAACACTTACGTTATCGC
>Ga0224495_10000129_pt1 | contig 57579 bp, 50 predicted proteins | sample SF_Jul11_sed_USG_FD_168128 | JGI IMG/M metagenome (GOLD analysis project Ga0224495, IMG submission 168128) | Sediment microbial communities from San Francisco Bay, California, United States - SF_Jul11_sed_USGS_4_1 | ecosystem: Environmental > Aquatic > Marine > Sediment | place: USA: California...
CAGTATCAAACAAAATTTTTGCGCTTAACAATAAATATGCGAATGAGATTTTGGGTGTTTTGTGGGGGAAGGGAAGTAAGTTCGGAGGGTTTTGCGAAGAAAAGTTGCGTGATTTGTGGAAGAGGTGTAAAAAAAACGATGATTTATAGATAATATAGATAGAATGCAGGAATCTCTTGATCCGTCGATAAATATTGTAAAAGCGTTGGCAAAGTACTTTCGTAAAAGCCCCGAATTTGTAAGTAATCACGAAATAAAGGAATTTCTTACTCAATACAATATTAAACCAGGAACACAACCATTTGACGAATTAAAGAATTACTACCTTACATCGTCTGAATTCCCTCGTCGAATATTTCTTATACTTGAGAAATCTGGACGAAAAAATGAAACAATTCAACAAATTCATGAAAAAACACCTTCCAAGATACTAGATAATTCTAGTCAAATAAAAACATCACCCAATATACAAAATAACAGTAGTCAAATAAAAAAAACTCAATTAAATTCTAACCTTGGAAAAATGAAAGAAATCTTTAAGCTTAAAAATTTTAGCTATAAAACGTATAGAATTTATTTAAAAGTTCTTTTTCGTTACAATACATTTCTTGAAAATAAGTATAAAATTAATATCGATGAGGCAAATGATTCCCACATCATGGATTATTTTAATAAACTAACTGACAACGATCATTTGGGCCGATCTTCTCTTATAGTTACCAGATCGGCCCTAGTTTTTTATTACAAGAATATTCATAAACGTCAGTTATCACCCTTGTTTTTTGGATGGAAAAAAGAAAAGCTATTGCCCCCCATTCTTACAAGAACTGAAATTCATTCTATTCTTAATGTCGTTCATAATGAAAAACACTGGTTGCTGATTTCAATTATGTATGCTGGAGGATTGAGAGTTTCGGAAGTAGTTCGTTTAAAAGTCAAAGATATTAACTTTGAGAATTTAACGTTAAATATTCGTATGGCTAAGGGTAAAAAAGATCGACTAACCCTTTTTTCAGAACATTTTAGAGAAAGACTTCAAAATTTTTTAAGTCAAAAATCAATGGATGAATATGCCTTTGCAAATCCCCTTGGTTCTCATTTGTCTGTTCGCTCAGCTCAATATATTTTTCACAGCGCCCTTATGAAGTCGGGAATTAATAAGGAAGCAACCTGTCATACCCTTCGTCATTCCTTTGCGACACATCTTCTTGAAGCGGGCACCGATATAACCCTCATACAAAAACTTCTAGGCCATACTAATATCAAAACAACCCTTATTTATACAAGAATTTCCAATCCGGCTCTTCGAAATGTAAAAAGCCCCTTTTAGTATCATTATAAATACCTGGCAACATTGAATCTGTATCAAAACTCTTCTTTTAAACCCATATAAGCTGCTGCGTGTGCCAATTTAAGAATCGTCATGACGATTCAAATGAACCAACCTTGTTTATGTCACTTTTATTGCGCTTTTACGATCTACATATAAATTAATTATTGACGATATGTTCCAAAGCAAAATTCTGTCATAAATAAATTTAGAGGATATAATGCCAACAATTAACCAGTTAATCAGAACAGGACGAGAGAAGTCAATCAACAAGACAAAATCGCCAGCCTTGCAATCATGCCCACAAAGAAGGGGGGTTTGTACCAGAGTAATGACCTATACGCCCAAGAAACCAAACTCGGCTTTAAGGAAAGTTGCCAGGGTGAGACTGACTAATGGTATTGAAATTACCGCCTATATTCCTGGAGAAGGTCATAACCTTCAGGAACACTCCGTAGTACTTGTTCGTGGCGGAAGGGTAAAGGATTTACCCGGAGTAAGATATCATATTCTCAGAGGGGCTCTTGATGCTCTTGGAGTGGATAAGAGACGTAAGAGCCGATCAAAATACGGCGCAAAAAAACCTAAAGCATAACGGGAAGTAATCATGGCACGAAGAAGAAATAAAAGTTTATTAAGAAACATTGCTCCAGATACAGTTTACAATAGCGAATTAGCAACTAAATTTATCAACACAATGATGTACGACGGCGAAAAGGCTGTAGCTGAAAAAATATTTTACGAAGCAATTAATATTTTAACTGAAAAAACAGGGGCAGACGGATTTGAGGCTTTTGAAAGAGCCATAAAAACTGCTGAGCCAACCATCGAAGTAAAATCAAGACGGGTGGGCGGGGTAACGTATCAGGTTCCTGTTGAAGTTTACGCGGTAAGACGTAGATCGCTTGCCGCAAGATGGATACTTAAAGCCGCGCGCGCCAGAACAGGTCGTTCCATGAGTCAAAAACTTGCAAACGAATTGCTGGATATACTTAACAACACAGGCGGAGCACTTAAGAAAAAAGAAGAAGTTAGAAAAATGGCTGAAGCCAACCGAGCTTTTTCACATTACGCCTGGTAATATTTTATCTCATTTTAAACACTGGCATCAACATAACAGGGGACAATAATGGCTAGAAAAGTAGCACTTGAAAAATATAGAAATATCGGAATTATGGCTCACATTGATGCCGGTAAAACTACAACCACGGAACGAATTTTATATTATACAGGAAAAACGTATAAAATTGGAGAAGTTCATGACGGCGCTACTGAAATGGACTGGATGGAGCAGGAAAAAGAAAGGGGTATTACAATTACCTCTGCTGCAACTACATGTTTTTGGAAAGAAAATCAAATCAATATCATTGATACACCCGGCCACGTGGACTTTACTGTTGAAGTGGAAAGATCGCTTCGTGTTTTAGACGGCGCTGTTGCTGTATATGATGGTGTTGCCGGCGTAGAACCTCAAACTGAAACGGTTTGGAGACAGGCTGATAAATATCATGTTCCGAGATTATGCTTTGTCAATAAAATGGACAGAACCGGAGCTGATTTTTATAACGCAGTTTCCATGATGAAAGAACGTCTGGGGGCAAACGCAGTGCCGATTCAATTGCCAATAGGAGTTGAAGCTGCTTACCAGGGACATGTTGATTTGGTTTTAAACAAGGCTATTGTTTGGTCCGGTGAAGAACTCGGCGCAATTTATAAAGTGGAAGAAGTTCCCGAAGACATGAAAGAACAGGTTGAAAAATATCGAGCTGACATGATGAGTGCGGTTGCAGAAGCCAATGAAGATTTAATTGAAAAATATTTAGACTCAGGTACATTAACTGAAGATGAACTTAAAAAAGGTATTCGAAAAGCAGTATTAAACTTGAAAATGTTTCCGGTATTATGCGGAACTGCTTTTAAAAACAAAGGTGTTCAAACATTACTTGATGCTGTTGTGGATTATCTTCCAAGCCCTGTCGATGTTCCGCCGATTAAAGGTTATGAGATGAAGTCGAAAGATGAAGTCGGCGCTGAACCAACTCTTGAAAGAAAGGCAAGCGATACTGAGCCTTTTTCAGCTCTTGCTTTTAAAATTATGTCAGACCCGTTTATTGGAAAACTGACATTTTTTAGAGTTTACTCTGGAGTTTTATCAAAAGGCTCCTATGTTATCAATACAACGAAAGATAAAAAAGAAAGGATAGGCCGTATTGTTTTAATGCATGCCAATCACCGTGAAGAACAGGATGAAGTTCGAGCTGGCGATATTGCCGCAGCAGTCGGATTAAAAGATACCACTACTGGCGATACAATTACTTTTGAAGACAATCAAATTGTTCTTGAAAGAATGATTTTCCCTGCTCCCGTTATTTCAGTTGCTGTTGAACCTAAGACAAAATCAGATCAGGAAAAAATGGGTGTAGCTCTTTCAAAACTGGCTGAAGAAGACCCAACATTCCATGTTCAAACAGATGAAGAAACCGGTCAAACGTTGATTGCCGGGATGGGTGAATTACATCTTGAAATCATTGTTGATCGTATGAAGCGTGAGTTTAAAGTTGAAGCCAATGTTGGTAAACCTCAGGTTGCTTATCGAGAAACCATTCGTAATTCAGTTGAGCAGGAAGGTCGTTATATTAAACAAACGGGCGGTCGTGGTCAATACGGACATTGCTGGCTTAAAGTTGAACCTCAGGAAGCTGGAAAAGGTTTTGAATTTGTTAATAAAGTTGTCGGCGGAACGATTCCTCGAGAATACATTCCTGCGATTGGTAAAGGCGTAGAAGAAGCCTTGAATACTGGTGTCATGGCTGGGTATCCCATTGTCGATGTAAAAGTTACAGTATTTGACGGTTCATACCATGATGTTGACTCATCTGAGCTTGCTTTTAAAATTGCCGGTTCCATGGCCTTTAAAGATGCCTGTAGAAAAGCAAAACCTGTACTTCTTGAACCAATGATGAAAGTTGAAGTTACAACACCTGAAGATTACATGGGTGATGTTGTTGGCGACTTAAACCGAAGACGTGGTAAAGTTAATTCAATGGATTCACGTGGAAATGCAAAGGTTGTATCTGCATTTGTACCGCTTGGTGATATGTTTGGTTATGCAACTGACTTGAGAAGTTTATCTCAAGGTCGAGCGGCATATTCAATGCAATTTGACCATTACGAAGAAGTACCGTCCAACATTGCAAAAGAAATTTCTGAAAAAAATTCTGCAAAAGGTTAATATACCATTTCACTTCTGAATAAACAAATCATATTTTTTGTTTAATATTTAGTGTATCGTAATGAAAAAATACTTAAGAAGACTTAAGTATTTTTTCATTTTTACATTCTAATAAAATTGAATCCAGAATTATTTCTTCAGCAAGAAATTTTTTTCGTATTTCTTTTTTGCAGGGTTCAAGTTTTTTAATACCGTCAAACCAGCATAAAATGTCTTCATTACAGTCTTTTAACAGAACAGAAAATCCATTTTTCTGTTTTGGGGTATAGCGAGAATTTTGAACTAAAAAAGCATTATTTAATTCAGGCATTTCAGAAACTTCACTGGCATAGGTAAACTCGTAAAATCTCTTGTTTTTTAAGCGGTTACGTAAGTTATTGATTTCTTCTCTTTTTTGAATTCTTTTTTCTGAATCAGTTAAATTACTTTTGTATAACGTATCAAGATGAGTTTTGGTTTCTTCCAGTAAATCTTCAAATGCATTGTACTGATTGAGAAAAACTTTATATTTTTCAATCAATTCATTTGGTGGATTTACCTGTTTATATAAATAAAGATTAAGCGCAATTTTTTCCATAAACACAGCCATAGATTCTGAGAAATCGCTGTCATTTTTTAAGTAAAATTTTTCATGAACCATTTCATGTAAAATTAAACGGATCAATTGATTCTCGTCAAATTCAAGATAGGTTGAAAAAATAGGATCTTTAAAATATCCTAAAGTAGAGTATGCGCCGATTTCATTTTCATATACATCATATCCTTGTTTAACAAATTTATTTTTCCAGTTGTTTTTAATGGTTTCATTAAAAAAACCAAGATAGCCAAATTTTCCTACAATGGGAAAATCAAACTCTTTGGCCTTCATTTCAAGCTCGGGAGATATTGTTAAATTCCAGCCCAGCGCTTTTCTATCAAGATTAACATAGTATTCAAAACTTTTACTTTCTTTTAATTGATATAATTTTTTACCAAATTCCTTTGCATTTTGTATCAACAACAGTTTATTTTTTTCTTCTTGTGTATGGGCACTTACTTTTGATATATTTTCACGAAAAAAAATGGATTGCCCTTGATGAGCTGCTAAATGTAAAACGTATTGAATCCAGGGCATATACAACGCCAAGAAACCTATAAAAAGAAAATTAAAAACAATGGTAATTTTATATTTTTTTCTCATTTAAGGGTTTTGTTATATGGATTTATTTGTAGATTTGTTTTGATAAATTTTAAAAAATTCACTTAAAATAGTGTATGTAAAAAAAATAGAAAAAAGCAGAGTAATAATATTGATAAGCTTCGAAAGGGGGGCATACATGTCATTGTTAAAAAAAAGATAAAAGATACCTGCCGATAAACCGCATATCGATATCAAAAGATTGTTATATTTATATTCTGGTCGATCGGAATGTTTATAGCGTTTTGCTGCATAAATAAAAACGCCATGAGTAATAAAGAAACCAAGGTAGCCTCCAAAAATTACATCATAAGGAAAATGAACTCCAATATAAACTCTTGAGGCTGCTGATAATAAACCAAGTATGATAATTAAAACAGTAATTTTTTTACCGGCATCCTGGATAAGATATCTCATTAAGACCATGGCTGCCGTGGCATGTCCTGAAGGAAAACTTTGAAATCTTAAAATTTCGCCTGCATAGTAAATTTCATCTATGGAATAATAAGCAAGAGGTCTGCCGGTAGAATACGTACTTTTTATGATATTTACAATGATATTGGAAACTAAATAAGCGATCATGAATGACCAGTAATATCCCTTTTTTTGACGATATACCGCTGATGAAATCATAATTACAAACAATCCATCAGCCATTGCAGATAAAAAAATCATTGGATATCCGAAAAAATTGCTGTATAATCCGTTAATTACGAAAAAAATCCGGTGATTAAATTTCCATACTAGATAAAAAACAGGTATTGATATAATAACAAAAAGGATTTTAAATAATAACTTTTTATTTATTTGCCGCATAATATAGTAGATGTTTTAAAACGATTTAAATCGGGAATAACTTTTTATTTATTGTTGGCCTTATATGAACAATTTAAAAAGTATCATAAATGAATGCAGATTTTATTTCTCAGATACCCCATGAATGGTATTGGTTATTTTTATTTGTAAGTGTGTTTATTGAAAATATTTTTCCTCCGTATCCTGGCGATACTGTGGTGGTTTTTGCCGGTTATATTGCCGGTATGGGTCACTTAAAATTTTCACATTTATTAATTTCAATTATCAGCGGTAATTTGTTAAGCGCTACTGTGATGTATTATTTTGGACTGGAAATCATGGAGTTCATGAGCAATAGGCTTAAAAATGAAAAATTAATAAAAATCTTCTCGCGTAAAGGTCTTGAAAGTACACATAAATGGTTTGAACGTTATGGTTTTTGGGCGGTAGTATTTTCGAGATTTTCTGCCGGTATACGTTTTTTTGTCGCAATCATTGCAGGTATGGTCAGGATGCATATAAGTATATTTTTATTTGCATTTCTCATCGCGACCATTCTTTGGAATTCCATACTGGTGTATGGCGGTTATGTTTTGGGTAAAAACTGGAATCAACTTTTAAAATATATACAACTTTACAGTGGTCTGGTTGCTGTAATCATTATAACAGTTTTAGCTATATTTAGTATTCAATATTACTTTAAAAGTAAAAATAAATAATCCTACTTTTATCCAAGTATATCTTTTTTTATTGAGCCTTGTAAATTTCATGTCGATATTATTTTCATACCTGCTGGTGTGAAGTATTTTGCGATGATCGTATAAAACTAAAACGCTGCAAATAGGGGTTTAATAATGAAAAAAGGTTATGAAGAATATCAAGTAAATCAAGTAGAAACGGCAGATCCAAAACAATTGGTAGTTATGTTATATGAAGGAGCCATTCGATTTCTCGAAGAAGCCTTAAGTATGATTGGCGATTTCAAGAAATATGATATTGTTAATACAAAAATATTACGAGCTCAAGATATTATAACTGAATTGATGGTTTCTTTGGACATGAATCGTGGTGGCGAAATTGCTGAAAATCTTTTAAGTTTATACGTGTTCATGAAAAAAGAATTATTAGATGCCAACATAAAAAAAGATCGTGAATGTATAGAGCGCGTTATAAAAATGTTTAATGATTTACTCAGCGCATGGAAACAGGTCGATTCAAGACCGGTAGCATTTAAGAATCAACTTCCTGATGCAAATAAAGCTGAGACAAGAAAAGGCGGATTTGTTGCAAGAGGTTAAACTTATTTGCAAACTATACAGGCTTGTTTCATATAAAATTGATCAAATAAAAATTCTAGAACAAAATGTATGTAATTCTGAAGATTTAAAACGTCTTGAAAGTTCTATTAACAGGGAAGGACAATATTCAAAATCGATAAAAAAAATAATATCATTGAATTCTTATGAAAAAACAATGTGGAGATATTATCTTCTGCTTGAAACCCTGTTTTTAGCTAACATAAATAAACATCACTGCGACGTAAAAGATCAGATGTTGATAAATGAAATACAGCAAAAAATCAATTATTAATTAACCAGAGAAAACTTTAGATCGTTATCATACAAAACCTGGATTTGATCACCTTTTTGAAACTGATTTGTAGTGACGATATTACCTTTAAAATAATTTTCAGTTACAAAGTAAACAGTATTGTCAATAATCTTTTCTATAATTGCCCTGTAAGGTCTATTAGAAGTATTATGGATATAAATTATTTTATTTTTTTCCTGGAGAGCGATCAATTGTTGTACCCTGTTTCTTATTATTTCCCCGTTAATTTCAAAAACAGAGTTTGTAGTGATACTTGATAATTGTTTTGAAAGTATTTTATCAATTTCACTTCCGGTTCTTTTTGAAAAAGGAAAAATATGAACATTTGAAAACTCCAGTTTTTTAACTAAATTAAATGTTTGTTTAAAATCATCATCGGTTTCTCCGGGAAATCCGACGATGACATCTGTACCGATATGGATACCGGGAATTTTGTTTTTAATTAGATAGACAGATTCAAAATACTTTTCGGCGCTATAACCTCTGCGCATTGATTTTAAAATATGATTGGAACCGCTTTGCACCGGAATATGCAGAAATTTTGCAAACTTTTCAGCAGATATAATGTTCAGAAATTCATCGTTTATACAGTCAGGTTCTATTGAACTGATTCTGTAAAAATGATTTCCGTGGATTTCAGCTAATCTTTTTAATATATCGTTTAATTTTCCTTGATTTGTTTTATAGTGGCCGATGTTAATTCCTGTTAAAATAATTTCCTGAAAGCCTGATTTAATCAGATTTTGTACTTCAAGCACGGTATCATCCATATCTCTTGAAACGGCCTTTCCTCTTGACATTGGGATTTTACAATAGGTACATAGTTTATTGCAGCCATCCTGTATTTTTAAATAAGCTCTGGCGTTTTGATTTAAAGATTGGTTTGAAAGAGGAAAAAGATTGATCGTTTCATCTGTTTGTTTGCCCAAAATAAAATCTGGAATAGTAAACTTTTTTGCATTTGTAATAACCGTATTTACTTCATCCATTTTTTTTAAAGAATCAGAATCTGTACTCGCGTAACAACCCGTAACAATGATATGTGCATCTGGGTTTGCCAGTCGGGCTTTTCGGATTGCTTGGCGATTTTTTACATCTGCTCGATTTGTAACAGTACAAGTATTGATTACAATAAAGTCAGCATCTTTTTGGTTTTGAGTTGTAATTAAATTTAAATCTTTGGAGTTTTTCAATACGCGTGTTTCAAACTGATTCAAGCGACATCCAAAGTCAGCATAAAATACTTTACGTCTTTTATTTTCAGACATGGACGAATTAATTTGATTTGATCGAACTTACGTTTGTAATATTCATTTCAATGATGTTTTTAAATTCATCAACTATACCCTTCGTGTTTTTTGCTTTATTAAAATTTTCAATAGCTTGACTTTTTAAATATTCAGCCTGTTTGGGATCTGTACTTATTGATTTTTCGCTCCATTTAGTATAAATATAGCCAAGCAAGTTATATGCATAAACATTATCATTACGCATTGCAATTGCCCATTGCATGGCAAGTTCTGCTTTTTCATAATTTTCAAGCAATAGCTGACTTCTTGCTTCAAGCGTCATGGCTTCAAGTTTATCTTTAATTCCAGTGCCTGTTTGCTCAAATGCAGATTTAGCCAATTGAGCATACTTAAGAGATTCTTCAGGAAACCCTTTCATAAGTTGAATACGCGAATAAATATTATATAATTTAGATGGAATAGGGGTATTTGCTTGTTGCATATATGAAAGAGCCGTTTGAATATACAATTCAGCATAATTATAATTTCTTTCCTGGATTTTTAACAATGCAAGATCCATATATGCCTCAGGGCTATTGGGTTTTACATAAATTGCAGCTTGAAAATGTGTTGTAGCTGAGTCAAAATTTCCAAGTTTCCAGTGATTATGTGCTGCAAGGTATCTTAATTTATAATGATTCATATCTGATTTTATTACATGACGAATATATTTTAAGGATTCTTCGTATGCCTGTTTATCAAACTCTGACAGAGCAAGTTTATATACTTTTTCAATATATTCTGGGCTGGCGTTTTCCATTTCATCATTAAAGTTGGTAATTTCTTGTGAATAAATTTTAAAAGTAATTACTAAAAAAGTTATAATCAGTAAATGTTTTTTTATCATGATCATGCAAAGAGGTTAGTGCTAAATGACCTGTCAAGTATTATGCGTTAAGTGATTATGAGCTATTGCATTAAAATATAACCTTTTTAACCAATAAAAACGTGTATATTCTTTAAAAAGTTCCGATTATAAATATAATGAAGTATTTAACGGCTATTATATTGTCTATTTCATTTGTTACTTCATGCGCTCCACCGCCAGGGTGGAAAAGTAAATCAAGGTTATTTTCGCAATCAACACACGCTTCTGGAAAAAATTTAAAAGATAGTCAAACAGTAAGGGTGCTAATATATCAAGGAACTGCTGTTAAAATAGATTCAAATTCCAAGTATGAATTTCGCAATACGCAAAATGAAGTTATTAAAGGTAACGGCGGATATCTTCCAAAATCGTCAGGTAAATTTATAAGCGAAAACGGTGAATTTACCTTAAACAAAAATATATATTATGGTGAAGTGTTGGTTTTAAATGACAATCATCAATTTTCATACATCAATCATGTACCCATGGAAGAATATTTAATTTCTGTAGTCGGACATGAAATGAGTCCGAAGTGGCCGTTAGATGCCTTAAAGGCACAAGCGGTAGTTGCCAGAACATATGTAGCACAAAAAATGATAGAAAATCATGAGAAATTATATGACATTGGAATAACAACCAAAGACCAGGTTTATGGTGGAAAACAAGAGGGGGACGAGGTCGTAAGACAGGCAATTGCTGAAACAAGATCTCAGGTGATTATTTACAAAGGTGAAATGGCAAAAGTTTTTTTTCACTCTTGTTGTGGAGGGGAGACCGCTTCATCAGCTGAAGTCTGGCATGAAGATTTACCTTATTTACAGAAGAGGACATGTAATTTTAAAGATTCACCGGAATATAACTGGAAACTGGTTTTATCAAAAAAAGAGATGGAAGATAAACTTGGGATTTCAGGAATTAGTCAAATTATTGTAAAAGACCGGACAGAATCAAAACGTGTTAAAAACATTGGAATTACGTCAGGTGGAAAACAAAATGAGATTTCTGCATCTGAATTTAGAACTAAGATAGGAGTAGAAAAAATTCGTTCTACCAGATTTGGAATGAAAATTAAAGATAACACCGTAATTATAAAAGGTCATGGATATGGTCATGGTGTTGGGTTGTGCCAATGGTGTTCAAAAATAATGGCTGAAAAAAGATCCATGAAATATCGAAGTATTTTAAGATACTTTTTCCCTGGAACACATATAAGGACTATTTAAAAAAAAGTAATAGCATCTTCATCATTTTCATGTCGTGTTTTATTGATCTGGAAAATATTTTTATCACCTTTTACTTCATGAATATCCAATCCGCTCATAATTCGTTGTATGTTGATCATATATTGGTTTATTTGATCCATCTGCTGTGAAATAAGATCAAAACTCTGACTATCTATAGTAAGCACCTGCTTAATTGTTTTCTTGATCGATTCAAGTGATTCTGATGCATTCGGCAAATCTAATTTAATACTCTCAATATCAGGAAGAAGATTAGAAAGTTTTGCAATCATACTTTCTCCGGTATCATTTAATGAAAATTGTGTATGACCGAGTTTTGCAAGTACTCCATCTTTATCAATCATGTTTTGTATGACTGTACGGCCTTTGTCCATTTCTCCTTCTATTCGTGTATTTGTATTTCTAAGTCGACTTGATAGAATTTGCGCTGCTCCCTTGTAAAAAGCTGCAGAAAATACAAAATCGTCAGCTAATAATTTATTAAATACATCACGTTTGCATAGAAGCATAATAACTTTATCTGACCCTGCTTTTAAAGTTGCTGAAGAGGTCTCATTTTCAATAAGCGACATTTCTCCAAAAGAACTTCCGCCTTTTAGTGTTGCAATGAGTATATCCGATGAACGTGCAAAAACTTCAACTTCACCTTCAGCTATAACGAATAGTCCAGGAACATCTTCTCCATAATTGATGATCGTATCACCTTTTGATTTTTTAACAATGGTGAATGTCGGTCTCATTTTTTTTGAAAAAGAAGAACTGATAAAATTAAAGAATGGTAACTCTGATAAACGCAATCTATATTCCATATGTTGTTACAATTTATATTAAATCTATACTTACGAGTATTTTTTTTATATTTTTATAAACATATTAAATTTTTATTATTTATGTAGAGAGCGTCCCAAAATCCATCCATGGATTTTTAAGATGCACGCTTTTTGCGAACAAAGCCCGCAAAAAGCTGCATTTTTGTGATCTCAGCTCACAAAAATGCCGGTACATCCCTATACCGGAAGAGCGCGCCCAAGTTTTGGGACGTGTTCTTAATAATCTCTGCTTAATCATGTTTTGGCTAGAATTTAAATTATTTCCATAAATTATATTTGGTTATACAATTACTGCAAGAACAACTTTCAATTTTGATTAAATTAAAATTAATTTCGTCATCAGATTATTTTTATAACCCCTATTTTACAATTTAAGTAAATTGAAAAATAACATTACGCATTTGACAATAAATATCCATAAAAATTTATGGATAAGATCTAAAAATAATTTAGATCAAAGGATGATAAAATGATTAAAAAAACGATTATTGCATTAGTGACTTTATCACTTTTCTCAACAGCGTATTTTGCAGATGAAAAAAAGGAACCAAATGAGAGTGAATCTTCAAAATCAGATGAAAACTATGGCAAGAAACATTCTGAAGAGGTAAACAAGGGCAAACAAGGCGAGAAAATGCGTAAAGAACATGCAAATAAACACGCTCATAACCCAGGTGATAGCAAGCAACAATCAGGACATAGCAAGAATAAATAAGAAATCCTGATTCACATACATACGCCCTTATTGGGCGTATGTTTTTAAATCGTAATAAATATGAATTTTTTTAAGGTTATTTTAGTTATTTATTTATTAAGTATCAGTTCGATATATTCATGGTCTATTACATCTGGTCTAAAAGGCGGTTTTTCATATGGATACATCACTTCACCTGATGCAAGTGTTCATGTTGGTGTTGATAATCAGTTCTCTGAAATTATCGAAGCTGGCTTAATGGGAGGCTATAATTATAATGATGTCATTTATGATGGAAATGGCAATCATCTTTTTATAAATACTTTCAATATAAATGGTGATGTGATTGTAACGCCAATTGAAAAATGGGAAATATCAATATTTCCTTTATTTTCAATTGCAAAAAATTTTACCAATGCGGGTGGAACACTCGAAGGTAAATTATATGCAGAAAAATTTAATACAGGTTTATTTGCAGGCTATAGCAAAAAGTCATATATTTACCCCATTGGAAACATTAATGTAATGATTGATAGCCCCATCGCAGGAATTTACTTTACTTATTATATCAACCACATGTTAGATTTAAATTTTACAGGAAACTATAATTTAAGTATTTATAATACCAGCGGTAGTTTCAGTGAATATTTATTGGGCGGAGGCTTATCTTGGTATCCGGATAAAAAATTAATAATTGGAGCAGATATTTTATGTGGCTTTGATTCAGCAAGTTATACAATGCTTGGTTTCGATGCTAATGTTGTATATAAAATTATAGAGCCATTGTCATTTCGATTGGATGGAAGTTTTAAAAGTTATAATAGCTCATTAATGAATAATTCTACAACCACGCAAACTACAGGAGGTAGGCCACGCGCTGGTTCTCAAACGACGTCATCTGCAGGCGGTGGAGTAAATGGCAAAAACTTTCGCACTACAAGTTCTAATTTTAATGAGTTTTACGCTTCGTTTGGTATAAAATATACTTTTGATTTTTCAAAAAAATAACTTATACGCGCGTCTTTATAATAATTTCATAATGACGCGCTATTTCGCAAGTCTGTATAATTTGAGCCTGGGTAAATATTCTCATAAAATATACTGTACAAACCTTTGTTTAATACTTAACAAGTTTTCGTGTTTTACAAAAGTTCAAAATGGATGCGTCAACCGCTTCACGTTTGAAATTTAAAAAAATAAACAGGTATCACATCAGGTTATTGTAATCAGGAATATTTTAAATTTTATAAATGATAAAATTAAATACTAAGTATTGCTTTATGATTAAATAAAATTAAATATCAAGAATTGTTATTTCTTCTTTTTTTACGGTAAAATATGTTTAAAAAAAGATGCCATTCGGATATGTTAAAAATGTGTGCTAAAAATAAGTATGAAAGTATACTTACAGGCATGGCTATAAGTAGTTGGCGAATATACGAAAGATGACTAAAATAAAAGAACATCGATAACATCAGCGTACCTAATATTAAATTTATTAAAATAATTTTTCCGACATCAAAAAGCTTGTCTTTGGTGAATGAAAAATAACCTGCCTTGTAAAGTCTTTGGAGATAGATTACACAACCTGCAAAACCTGCGATTGTCGAAGCCAGAGCTAGACCGGCATGATAAAGGTATTTCATTAAAATTAAACATAGAGCTATGTTTATAATAAGTACTCCAATGGTGATCATTGCTGGATCTTTTGAATTTTTTTGAGCATACATGGATGACATAAATAGTTTTTGAAGACTAAATGCCAGAATCCCCGGTGCATAATAAATTAATGCAATTGCAGTTATATGTGTTGAATTTTTATCAAACTCACCGCGTTCAAATAATAACCCAATTATAGGTACTGCATAAATTACCATCCCAATGGCTGCGGGTAATATTAAAAAGAAATTTAAACCAATGGCAGTCCATATACTTTCTTTAAATTCATCCACTCGCTTTTCAACAAAAAGTCTTGAAAATTGAGGCATGCTAGCCGTTGAAATTGCAATTCCAAAAATACCCATTGGCAAATGAATGAGTCTATGAGAGTAGGTAAGGGCGGCGACAGCTCCTGGTATAATATAACTTACCGAGGTTGCCAGAAAAATATCGATTAGCTGAGCTAATTCCTGAACGGCGCTTCCGAGAGATGCCGGCAGCATCATGTTGTATAAATTTTTTACAACAGGGTGTTTAAATTTAAAAGAAAATCGTGGCGATGTATTATGGCGCCTTGTCACCAGCACTTGAAAAATTAATTGAACAATGGCGGCTAAAATGGTAGTATACGAAAAAAGGTAAATTAAATATTCTGCATCAGGAATATTATCTTGAAAGTGTTTTGCATACCAAAGGTATCCACCGAAGGTAACAATGACAACTCCATTTAACAGAGCCGGTCCAACTGACGCTGCCCAGAAAAGTCCATGCGAATATTGAATTGCCATGTAGATGGAAATTAAACTCATCAATAAAATATACGGAAATAAAATCCGAGTTAATTCTATGGTTAAATTTGAAAGATGAATGTCGTTTTTCAATTCACTTAAGAGGTAGGGTAACAGTATAGGAGTTAAGAACCAAACAATCAGGGATAATACACTTAAGATAATGGTAAATAAAGTAATTACAATTCCAGATGCAAGATGAGCTTCTTTTATATCTTTGTGTTTGTATTGATCATAAATAGGAAGAAATGATTGCGATAAAGCGCCCTCTGCGACAAGATTTCTTAACATATTGGGGATACGAAAAGCAATGTCAAAAGCTACTGCATAGGCGCTTGTTCCAAAAGCGTAGGCTTTTAAGGAATCTCTGGCAAGACCTAGTAGTCTTGATAGCATTGTGTATAAAGAAAAAATAGATGTATTTGCGACAGTTTCTTTTTTATTATTTTTATGATTGGACTTATTCATTTTTAATTGTATGGACTCCTACTGGATGGTAAATAACAATTTTACTTAAACTTCCGTTAGCTTTCATTCCTTTTCCCTGAATGACTTCACCATCAGAATAGGCAATTTTTACAGGTAAATTTGTAGAAAGTTCCTCTTTTTTATTGTCCCAGAAAAGGATATTGGTATAGAGCTCTCTGCCATTTGAAGATTTTATCTCAATGTTCCCTTTTAAATTTAAATCATTTGTATTTCTGTTCATTGTTGCGCTTTCGCAGGTCAATACCGAAGTATCATTTTTATTTTCATGATACGTCATTTGTATTCCTTCCATTTCAACTTTATAGTCTGAATAAATAATATAAGATGTATCAGCTTTTAATGACCAGTTCAGACTTTGATTTTTATAACCTTCAGCAGTAAAATTTTTAATTACAATGTCGACGTTTTCAGGTTCACCTGTATCAGGAACATTTAAAAAATATACGTCCTTTTTTTTGCACTGACTTAACAAAAGAGACATAACTAGTATATAAAATATATTTTTCATTGTTTTAATGATCAGGAGTCTATTAGATGATAAGTGGTCAATAAGATTAGGTGTAGTTGAATTTAATTAATGAGTTAAAGTTAAATCATAACTGAAAGTTTTTGAATCAAATCCGGATCTGTTTGTTTTAGATGGAGTAGAGATGGTGATATAAATTTGTTTATATGCAAAGGCAATGGTTTCAATTGGAATGTCGGCGCCACCGCCGATAGATACGGATGTGACAAGAACATTTTTTAATTGAATTTGAATATATTGATAGCTGGAATTTTCTTTTTTTAAGACCTTAAAATAAGATAATGTTACCTGAGGTATCCTTTCTCCTGAGACACATTTTTGATAAAAATATGATGTATGCAGATCTCCAAATCGTGAAATTTTAAAATCCTGAAAATTGGCTTGAAAACTTGGATCTTGCTTTGCGCCAACAAGAGGCATTAAAAGAGAATGCGAATACGAAAGTATCTCCATATCGATTTTCTCCCCATTGGACGGATCTTCAATTTCAAGAATTACTTTATTTGCAAATGATGCATTTGCTACTTTAGGTGTGCCGGACAATTGATTTATAAACAAAAAAAACAATATAATATATTTACTTTTCATATTTCTTAAACTGAAAAATTCTATTTCAAATTTAAATTATATAGTCAATATAAATATAAAAATATATTTATAAAAATATAAATGCTAAACCAACGATAAATGTTGGAATAATCGCTGCAGCGGCAAGACCTAAAGGCGAGACACCGTTTTTAAAAAATGGTGATAAAATAGATTGCCCTGCTGGATTTGGCGCATTGGCAATGACGGTCAAGCCCCCGCCGGTAACAGCGCCTGTCACAACCGCATACTTCATACCATCTGTGAGATTCGGCACAAGGCTGCTTAAATAGGTAATCGCAGCATTATCGTTAATTGATGTTAAAAATGTTGCTCCAATCATCAAAGGTATTTCAGTAAGGCTTCCTAAGATAGGTGCCAGCCACCAACCTTGAAGCCCTCCATGAATGACCAAACCAGCTAGAAAAAAACCTACCATCAAAGGACTTCTCATGTTGTTTCGATTTTGGTGATGAAGGGTTGCCTGGTATAAACCCAGGTAAAATAAAAAACCTCCAATAAATAATGGAGGATTATGCGCATTAAAAACTGTCCAGGCCATAAAAAAAACATGAAAAGAAATTATCCACGCAGGAATTGGGTCTTTACGTTCATCCCATGGATCAATGTGATCAGGGGATTTTGCGGTTTTTTCAAGCTTTGAAAATTCTTTGGAAAAAATCAACATGTATAAAATATTACTTACCACAATACCCAGGATGGCTTTCCATCCAATTTGAGTAAACATATATGTCATACCCCATCCCCATTTTCCTGCAACCATAAGTACAGGGGGAGCTGCAAAATGAGATAGCGTACCTCCAACGGATATATTTACAAACAATAGCCCAATAGTGGCATAGGCAAATTTAGGACTTGGCTTAAGATCATAAAACTGTCGAGCAAGTAACATTGCAGAAATGGTCATAGCTCCAGGTTCGGTAATAAATGAACCCAGTATTGGTCCAAGAGTTAAAATAATAAACCACCACGCCGCCGGAGTTTTACCAAACCAACCAGCTAGAATTTCAAGTGAACTTTCGGAAAGTCTGATGACTGGTCTCGACGATGCAAGCGCCATTATGATCACAACAAAAACGGGTTCGGTAAAATTTACTTTATGTGAAATATAAGCTTCAAAAGTATGCCAGTTGAAAAAATACGCTGTAGCAGCAGCCAGAACAATTACCCATAGACCAAAGATGACTTCAACTTCTCCCAAAAAATGGGCTACATGTGCTTTAAAATCAACTTCATCAAAAACCTGTCCGGTATATTTTTTCTTTTTGGCAGGATCTCGTTGGGCCATCATTTCATTGTGTTTTTTTTCAAGTTTATGTGCGATGGCAGTAAATTTTGTAGAAAAAAATGTATGTAAAATAGCTAGTATAAAAATAATAGTTGCGACAAGATTAAATGGCTCTTTAATGATTCTGTTTCTTAGCACATCCGAAACTTTCGTAATTTCGCTATCGTCATAGCTGTGAAATGATTTTGGGAATTCATTTGCATTTGAATTTTGATTTATAGATGCTTCTTCATTTGCAAATACCAAAGGTGTTATCATAAACAAAAGAAATATTCCAGTAAGTAATTTAGTTTTTAACATTTTATCTCCATTTTTTAAGGTCTATTTAATTTCAAAATATAATACGGTTATATGGTTGTCTAACAAAAGATACAAGAAACCCGTAAGTTTCGCAGTTTAATCATTAAACTGCGCTTAAGCGGTTTTTCGGATTGGTTTCGGTATCATGTTTGTGTTTTCTCAAAATTTGTTTCATTTTTGAAAACTTTAGTGGTTCGCTAAGCCCCTCCTTTTGCATCGGGTATGCTATGCTTATTTATTTTTTTATAATAAATTATCATAATGTCATTAAATCGTAAATACCCCACAAGTTTTTCCTGACTTACTATGGCGACTTTGTCAAAGTCATATTCAAGAATGATGTTTAAAGCATCTCCTAACGTATTTTCAAGCTTTACGGCAGGAACTCTTTCGGCAATTTCATAAATAAATCGCCGTGAGGTTTTTAATTTCTTTTTAGAAGTATCTGTTGTACCTTCATTTAAAATACCAGATGGAAGATCAGGCGCTTTCTCATGATCTTTTTTTAAAGAGATCATACCGAAATATTCTTTATTGTCTGATGAAATTACAAAGTCGCTTGCCTGTATTTTTTTAGCCAGAGTTTTTAATTTTTGTAGTGAAATTTCTTTTGAAACTACAGCATGATTTTTAAAAAATTCAGAATACTGTTCAATTTTAATACTTCGCATAATGTCGAGATCATATGAGTGCGCCGGCGATTTAAATCTGTTTTCAAGCTGAGTTCGATAAATAGCGATTTTGTGTGATAAAGTTAAAGTTATAATAGAACCAATCATCAGCGGGGGTAATAAAACGTAACTGCCAATCATTTCACAAATCATAATCATGCCGGCGATGGGGGCTCTTGCTATACCTGAATAAAATGTTCCCATGCCGACTAACATGAAGGAAGGTAATGATATCAAAGTATCAGGCAGTATAAATTGAGCTATAATTCCAATTAAAAATCCCAGCAATCCGCCTATGTATAACGATGGGCCAAACATACCGCCTGAACCTCCAGACCCTATAGTAAACGAAGTAGCGATGATTTTTAAAGATAATATGGATAAAATCACGGCGCCAGCGGTGATTAACGACGTAAAACTATATGCAGCGCTTTTAATTTCCATAATCTGCTGAACAAAGGATTCTCCGGTTCCTAAAATAAACGGAAATAAATAACCAATCAGGCCAACAATTAATCCGCCAATAGCAGGTTTTAAAACATGATGAACGGGTAGTTTGTCAAAACCGTTTCTGACTGCATTAAAAATCTTTATAAAAATATTTCCGCTGAAATAGCTCAAAAAGCCAAGTAAGATGTAAAAGAAGTAAGAACCAAATGGCTGGACGCCCAGCATTTCAGGTGGTGAATATACAGAATGAAATCCCATAAAGGTAGAATACAGTAAGTAGGAAGATATAGATGATATAATACAGGGCAGTAATGCATCACTTTCGATATCTTCTTTATAAATCATTTCTACAGCTGTCAATGCTCCACCTAGTGGAGAGTGAAAAATAGCTCCAAGACCTCCTGCTGCACCTGCCAGTAGAAGGGTTCGCCTGGCCTTTGCACCTCCTCCAAGTATATTGTTAAGCTTTGAACCAATACTGCCGCCTATTTGTGCAACAGGACCTTCTTTACCTCCGCTTCCTCCAAATCCAAGAGTAAATACAGTTGAAAATATTTTATAAAATGCAATTCTACCTCTTAATTTTCCTTCCATTTGATGAAAGGATTCGATAAAAGAATCCATTCCGCTTCCAGAAGTTTCATTGCTAAACTGATGTGAGATTAAACCCGCCACTAAACCGCCAATAGCCGGTAAAAAGATAAACGGCCAATAACCCGGATGAAAACTAAAAAAGTTGTTTTCATTTAAAATGTCAGGATTGTTATAAGATGGAAAATAAGTTTCAAATAAATCATGTACCTGCTCTAAAGAAAACACAAAAATATACGTTGCCAGACCTGTAAATACACCTGTAATTGCAGAGGCGATATAAACGGTAGGTTCATTTTTTATTTTTAAAATTCGGAATAATTTAGTTTCATTAAAAATTGTCACATTAAGACCAGATTGGATCATCAAGATCCATATGGAACACTTTAAACCGGTTAGCAAACTGACAAGAAAATTTGAATAAAAATCATTATTAAGTTAGAAATGTAAAAATTATTACTTAAATTGTTAATAATTGAGGCCGTTTACTATATATTACTTTATTATAACAATGATTGCAAATTATAATTTTATTTAAAAAGAAAACCAATGGAAAAAGAAAAAAAAGCAAATATAAAAAATGATGATAAAAAAAAACTTTATGAGTCTCCTGGTTTTTTCAAGTTTCTCTCAGATTCAATTTTTAAAAAAAAATCAAGTCAAAATCCTGAAATTAGAGAAGAAAATATTTACAGAAAAATTACTGGTGTTTTTGATGAGTATAATAATATTAAAAAAAATCATGAAAGAAACATTTCAACATATGAATTGATATTTGAATCTTCAAAACTAGGTAATGAGTTTTTTGTACTTTTAATTGGTTCAAGCCTGATTGCCTCATTTGGTCTTTTACAGAATTCTGCTGCAGTCATTATCGGAGCCATGATCATTGCGCCGCTTATGACACCCATTCTAGGATTTGCGCTTGGCTCACTCTGGGGCGATTATAAACTAATGGGAAAATCTTCTTTAACATTGTTTGTTGGAATTGTAACAGCAGTTACTCTATCTTCCATAATAGGCTTTATTATGCCAGGGATTGAAATGAACAGTGAGATTCTTGCAAGAACGAATCCATCTTTATATGACATTGTAATTGCTCTTGCCAGCGGTTTTGTAGGTTCTTATGCATTTGTTAATCCGCGTATTTCTTCTTCAATTTCTGGAGTTGCCATCGCTGTTGCTTTGGTTCCTCCGCTTGCCGTTACAGGTATTTGTATTGGTACTTTTCAGTGGCATCATTCCATTGGTTCATTTCTTTTATTTGCAAGCAACCTGGTAAGTATATCGTTAGCGGCTAGTTTTGTTTTCTGGAGAATGAAGGTGCAGCCGTACATGCCAGATACAGGAGAAATTAATGAACGAGCCAAAAGAAAGTTTTTACTGTCAAGTGTGGTATTGATCCTCATTGCAATTCCTCTGGGTTATTTCATGAAGGAAGTTTTTTATATAAAAAAACAAACGACAGAAGTTGAAAACATGATAAAAAAAGACCTGCCTTCAGATGAGATTACGACTCATTTAAATAAATACTATAAAACGTATCATCTTGAATGTAAAATAATTTCGCCTAAAGAAGCCGATTTAGCTTTAAAAGAAAAGATAAAAAGCGACATTAAAACTTTATTTGAAGCGCCTGTAGAGATTAAATTAATTATTATAAAATCATTATAAATAATTTATTCAGGTAAATCGAATGTCTCACCGATTCCCTGTCGAATAACATTCGGATGACGATTTGATAAGTCAATAACTGTTGAAAAAATATTTTCTACAGGACCTGTATCCAGGATTCCGGTTAGCTGTTTTCCGTAAAGTCTTTCCAGATCTTCAGGGTAGGTCAATGATTCTTCTGAATTGTAGGCGGATGTTCCAACAATAGGAACTTTCATGATTTCAAGTAAACCATTAATGACAGGATTTGTTACAATACGTATACCCACTGTTTTTTGTTTTGTAACGGCATAGTTAGGAAGATTTTTGGAAGCTTTAAATACCAATGTATATGGTCCTGGAAGATGAGATTTCATCCAGCGAAAAATCGAGTTATTGTCCATACAGATATACTTTGATGCGGCTGAAATATCATGACAAAAAACACTGATTACTTTATGTTCTGACATTTTTTTTATAAAATAAATACGTTCAATAGCTTTTTTTTGATCCATTGCTGCTGCAAATGCATAAACTGTATCCGTTGGCAAGATATAAATACCGCCTCGCATAAGTTCTGCTGCTGTTTCTTCTAAAACTCTTCGTTGCGGATTAATCGGGTGTACTGGTATTATCATAATGAATATAAAAAGAACTTTATTACATTGCTCAGGTTTGAATCAACATGGCATCGCCATATGAAAAGAAGCGATATCGTTTATCAACTGCATGACCGTATATTTTCATCATTTGTTCTTTTCCTGTAAAGCAAGATGTCAGCATTAAAAGGCTTGATGAAGGTAAATGAAAATTTGTAATCATCCCGTTAACTGATGTAATTTGATACGGCGGATAAAGAAAAAGGTTTGTTTTTCCTTTTAAATAGTTGTTATATTTACCTTTCGTCATAGAATTAACAGTTTCGAGAACTCTTAATGAAGTTGTGCCAACGGCGTAAAGTTTATTATAATCTCGTTTTTCAAGTTTAACCGCTAATTCTTCTGGTAACTCATAGGATTCCTCGTGCAATTTTCCACTTGTAAAATTTTCTTGTTTTAAAGGAGCAAACGTACCATAACTTATGTTTAAAGTTAATGAAGCTATCTGAATATTTTTAAATTTTAATTTTTGAATAATAGAATCTGTAAAATGAAGAGCTGCCGTTGGAGCAGCAACGGAGCCTTTTTGTTGTAATTTCTCGCGAATTAAAAATGGATTTTGATATAAGCTTCTATCTATAACTTCTTCTTCACGCTGCAAATATGGCGGTATCGGCATTTGACCGATAGCATCAAACAATTGTGGAGTAAGGTGAGTAGATTCTTCAAGAAATGTTCTGCCGTCAGGATATTTATGCAATGTAAAAAAGATATTCTCGTCAACATCCGAATAAAGAATTTCTTTATCTTTAAGCCTTTGTCTTTTTTTTATAAGAACACTCCAGCAGGGGTTATGAGCATCATCTGGTTGTTGATCAGGAATATCAAGAAAAACTGATTCAATTCTGGCGCCCGGATTTTTATTTTGATCCAGGCGTCTTAAAAATACCCGACGAGCTTCTACACGAGTGTTATTTACAACCAGTAGATCACCTTCCTCCAGGCAATCCGGAAGATTGGTAAAATATAAATCATTTATTTGACGGTTTGATACCTGTAATAGACGACAGGCATCTGGTGGTTCGATCGGATATCTGGCGATCAATTCATCAGGTAAGTCATAGTAATATTCATCAATTAGTGGATGAACAAATCTTTGCATACCGGTAAAAATTTGACCATTTTACAGGTTGTACATGCTTTTTGTAAATGAAACAAAATGTAATGGTAAATTTTTAATATAGAGAATATAAGTAATTATAAAAATCAAAAAGATAGTGAAGACTAGCAGATTAAAATTGGCGATCAAATATAATCAACTTAACTCTGGATTTTTGTTTTTGCTTGATGTATCATCTTGATAAATTGTTTATATCCTATGACGACATCTGAAATTTTATTTGAAAACTATTTAAATAATCCGCTAAATGATGAAGAAAAGGATTTTCTATTAAGAAATAAAGATCAACTGATTAAAAATAATGTATTTGAAAAAGAACTAAGCTTTGGAACCGGAGGCGTTCGTGAAATTGTAGAACACGGCACAAATCGCTTGAATAAATATAATATTGCCAGACTGACTCTTGCGCTTGTAAAAACCATCCAAGAAAAAAATATACATAATAAAAATAAAAAAATAACCATCATCATTGCGTATGATTCACGATTAACTTCGCCAGAGTTTTCAAGATTTACCTATCATATTTTAAAAAATAATGATTTTAATGTAAAAATATTCCGTCAACCGGCGCCTACACCCTTATTATCTTTTGCCGTTCGCTATTTAAATGCTTCAGCCGGAATTGTTTTAACAGCATCACACAATACATCTGAATATAACGGTTACAAGGTTTATAGTGAAGATGGCGCTCAACTTGTTTCGCCATGGGACTTAAAGATAGAAGAAAATTATTTAAATCTAAGCTACATAAAAATGCGTGAGTATGAAAAATCGTATAATCTTTATTGCTCTAATGAACCGGACTCTGGTGATTTAATCGAAGAAGAAATATTCGAAGCATATTTAAAATATATTCAAAATGAAGCTTTTGTAAGTAAATCGCAAAAGAAAATATCTATTTTATATTCTCCGCTTCATGGTACAGGCGGATGGATTTTTAAAAAAATTTTTCCGGCTTTAAACTTTTTAAATTTTCATTTACTTGAACAACAAACTAAACCGGACGGAAATTTTCCAACAGTAAAAAGTCCAAATCCGGAGGAGCCCGGAGCATTTGAACTTTTAATAAAACAGGCTCAAACACAAAATTATGATATTTTACTTGCGACAGATCCAGACGCAGATCGTGTCGGGGTTGCTGTAAAAAATAATGGCAGTTATACTCTTTTAAGCGGAAATCAAATTTGTTCTTTGTTGCTGGATTTTTTAATTCGTAAAAGAACAAAATTTTCAGATTCCCCCTATGTTTGCAAGACCATCGTAACCTCTGATTTAGTAACACAAATTGCCGTAAAAAATAATATCAGGATTGTGGATGTTTTAACTGGCTTTAAAAATATTGCATCTGCTATAAATGATGATCCTGACAATTATCTTTTTGGCGGCGAAGAATCCTTTGGCTATCTTCCTGTAAACTGGATTCGCGATAAGGATTCAATTTCCTCTGCAGTAGCTCTATGTGAGATGGCCGAAAGTGAAAGTCTGACAGAAGCCCTTGAAAAAATATATGTAAAGTATGGTTATTATTATGATCATGTTTTCAGCATTAAAATAACGGGTGGAGATCTTGAGCGAACAAAGATACTTCAAAAACTTGATGATCCGCACAACTTTATTTCCAGGTTGCAAATTCAGCGTAAATTGGTTGATATTATGGATTTAAGAAATGAAAACCTGAAACCCAAATTAATTGAAAATCAGGAATTAAAGAAAAAGTTAGGCAGGGCTGGCGTCGTTAAATTTATTTTAACTCCTGATGCTTCCATCACCATTCGGCCATCAGGCACAGAACCAAAAATAAAAATATACATTTCACTAAAATATCCTTCGCCTGTAGAAAAAAATCATATGGATACAGTTCAAAAAGAGCTTGCAAACGAAGGTCTCTTATTACAAAGGGAAATAACACAGGCGCTAAAAATATAGATCACAGGAGTTTCCATGTTAAAACCATTATCTACCAACGAATTAAAACTTTTAAATTTAATTGAAGATGACTGCACTCGATCAGATTCAGAGCTTGCTAAAATTTTAAACACCACGTCAGACGATGTGAAAAACATCATGCGAACTTTTGAAGAAGAAAAAATTATATTAAAATATCGTGCAATAGTAAACTGGGAAAAAATTGAAAGTCCTGAGGTTGTTGCGCTTATTCAGGTAACCGTAACTCCAACTCAGGGTTTTGGTTATGATGAGGTTGCACGTAAAATATCGAATATGGATGAGGTAATCACATGTATGCTGGTTTCCGGTTCATTTGATCTTCTTGTTGAAGTAGAAGGGCCTTCGTTAAAAGATGTTGCATTTTTTGTTGCTGATAAACTTGCAACCATCGAAGGTGTTGAAAGAACCAGTACTAACTTTCTTTTAAAACGTTACAAGCAAGGTGGAGATTTATTTTCTGTAACTGCCAAAACTCACCGCCAGCCGGTGATGATTTAAGTGTTATTTTTTTTTAAAAGACGATAATTAAAAATCAGTATAAATGCAAAATGTTCCTGAAATTTTTCATACCAAGCGATTGATACTGAGAAAATATCAACCAGGGGATGAAACCAGTGTCTTTAAATATGCAAGTGATAAAAAGACTGTAAAATACATGAACTGGCCCCGACATAATTTGCTTTCTGACTCTCTTAAATATGTTGAGTATGCAATTATGTCTTTTGAAAAAGGGGTTGATTTTCCACTTGCGATTATATTAAAAAGGGACAATACATTTATCGGGTCCACCGGTTTTAAGTTAGTTGATTTTCAAACTGCTTTCATTGGTTACATACTTCATTCGGATTACTGGGAAAAGGGTTATGCAACAGAAGCAATTGAATTTGTTTACAATTGGCTATGTAAAAATCCAGAGATTAAGCATATCACAACTTCGTGCCATTATAAAAATCAGGCATCCATAAGAATACTTGAAAAAATAGGTATTCCATTTGAACTTATTAAAAAAGAATCAACTATTTTTCCAAATCTTGAAGGTAAAACACATCAAACGCGCTATTATAGAAAAACAATTTAAAATTTATTCTATCCATTTTAAAATTTCATCAACAAGAACTCGAGGAGTTGTAAAATTTGAACGAATGTCATTTGTATCAGGGTATCCAATGGACATTCCTAAAACCAGTTTTTTATTTAATGGAATATTTAAAAATGTTTTAACCTGTTTTGAATAATCGATTAAAAAAGCTTGAGGTACAGAGGCTATCCCTCGGCTGTGAAACCCCAGGATGACATTCTCGACAAACATGCCCATATCAAGAAGAGACCACTGGCCAAGAGATGCATCCTGATAAAAAAATAAACCTGCTGGAGCGCCATAAAAATTAAAATTTGCCTGTTTACTTTTTTTAACAGACTCGGGATCTCCCGACGTTACTCCGAAAGCCAGACTTCTTTTATTCATGGTGTCTGAAATTCGATTTTGTATATATTCAGGCCAAGATTGTGGTACTGGAATGTCAGGTTCAATTTCAGTATTTTTTTCAGAAAGTAATATTAAATATTCACTGAGTTCATTTTTTTTGTTACCTGAAACAACGATAACTTCCCATGGTTGTGAATTCTTGTAAGAAGGTGATCGCATGGCTTCACGTATTACCTCTCGTATTGTCTCACGTGGAATATCTTTTTTTAAAAATTTTCTCGAACTTTTGCGTGAATTTATACAATCTTGAGTTATCATTTATGATACATTATGACTAAAACACAGGTTTACAATAAATTTATTGAAAATTTTAACATAAATGAAATTAATAAAATCTTATGGGGCTGTAAGGATTAGGCTGTTTTACATGATTCAAGCCCTGAGTAAGTGTTAATTTTTGAATTTCTGGAATTAATCCGGGCGAAATAGTCATACCTCGTCCTCCAAGTCCGGCTACCCAGAACAGGTTTTTTATAAATGGATCAAAACCAACAACAGGAATTTGATCCAATGAAAATGTTCTCAAGCAGGCCCAGTATCGTGAAATGTGGTGATCTTTTAAAAAAGGAAAAACAGACAAAATTGATTTTAAAAAACGATCAACTTCTTTTTCATCGCTGCTATAATCCCCTGCAAACGTTTCTCTTTGATCACAATGGGTAGCCAAAAATCCATTACTTTCATATCGAATATAGACATCACGTTTTTCATCCCATAGTACAGGTAAATTAATATTTGAAAATTGATGTTCTGTTTTCGAACGCAAAAAAAATAAATGACGTTTAAAAGTCATTACAGGCGGAGTTTTTACTCTGGCTTTTGAAATTAAATCCATTGCCCAGGAGCCTGCGGCATTGACGACCATATCATTTTCTGACAGATTTATGCCGAAACCATTGGCATCATGTATGCGTATTATTTTATCACTTTGAATTTCGATATCATCTATGCAGGTATTGTAATGAAAAACTATTCCTCTTTTTGATAAATATTTTAATAAAAAATTTTGATAAGCATGAATATCAATTACGCCATTTTCTTTTACCATGATTCCATTAAAGAAATATCCATCATTAAAATTCATTTGTTTTAAATTACTTTTTATTTCAGATAAATCAGGATATTGATTTATAAATGAATCTTCATAATAATCAAGTTCCAGCGGATCAATTAATAAACCCCTGCGATCCATCAACTGGCCGCTTGTTTTTTCAATTTTAAGTAACTGTCTGTAACTATTTTTTACAAGTATTGATAAAGTTGGATCAGATTCATAAGTTCTAAAAATGGCAGCATTTCGCGATGAACTGAACATGCACGGTAACGATTCTTTTTCATATACATGTATTTTATTTTTACAATCCGGGGTATTTTCAGCTAGAGAATATGCAGCCGTAAGCCCTGCAATTCCTGCGCCAATCACATGATATTCCACAGGGTAGGGATGCTTCTACAACAGCCTTGTAAATCCGTTTTCTTGGTGGCTTCGATGGAAAAATCAATGTTTTTGGTAAATAACAGATGCTTTCGGCGGTATCACATTAGATATCCATGTTTCTATCAGTTGTTGTCTTGAAGTACTCGTATCTGAAAAAGGTGAAATTAAAATATCGCTGTCATTTAAAAAATAAATAAATTTTTTAGCAGGAAAAGGATCTTCCACAGTATAAATAATCCATGGTTTTGTTTTTTTAAATTTTAAATAATACTCAAGAGAGGTATTTAATGTTTGTAAAATTACGCATTTTTCATCACATTTAACTTCTGAGAGTTCTTTTAATGAGTATATTTTTTTCGACTTACTTTGCAATAATTTATAGTTTGCATCAGATACAGATACATCTGTAAATAATGAATATTTTTGCACATTTGACTCTAGACCAGGGCTACCATAAACAGATTTGATACCATTTTTGGATATAAATTGATTGATTGAATCAACCTTTGCTAATTGAGTTTCAATGTTTTTAATATTTAAATCAACATCGTTTGAGTGATGAAGCCATATTTCAGATTCCTGCTGTAATTTGGCAGACCAATTATTTTTATGTTCTTTAATGTATAGATCCATTAAACCAAGACTAACTTTTCGATAAATGATTCGCCGAACTGATTCGACAATTCGTTGTTTGGAAATAATTTCATTTTTATATGCCTTGATAAATCCATTTAACATATTTATACTTTCATTGGGTTTAAAAGCATACAGTAAAACATCTGCGCCAGCCAGAAAAGCTTGTACCGAAAGATTATTGATTTTTTCTTGCCGCTGATATATGTTCATGGCATTCATTGCCAGATCATCTGTAATGATAATACCTTTATAATTCCATTTATTTCTAAGTTTTTCTGTCAACCAGGTGTATGAAAGGGTAGAAGGTTCCGCTGAAATTTGATTAAAAATGATATGAGCGCTCATCAATCCATAGGGGGGATTTTTAGAATGTATAAGTTCTTGGTATGGGTAAAGCTCTATCTGGTTTAATTCATTTTCAGTTTTATTTATAAAAGGTAAGTCAAGATGTGAGTCAATATTTGTATCGCCATGCCCCGGAAAATGTTTTATAGCAGTCATGCATCTTGCATTTTGTGCACCCTTGACATACTGTATTGCCATTTCTGATACCAATTCTGGATCAGATCCAAAAGAGCGCATACCAATTACAGGATTGTCTGGATTTATTTGAACATCCACAACAGGCGTAAGCACCCACTGAATTCCGTGCATCCTTAACTCCATGCAGGTATAAAATCCAACCAGCAATGGAAGATCTTTTTTCTTTGTACGAGTGTATGATTCAGCTATGGCCATTGCAGACGGAAAATCTGTAGAGCCTGTTTTAATTCTACGAACGCGTCCGCCTTCCTGGTCAATGGAATAAAACGGAAGAGGCAGATTTTTTTTTCTGTAAATATTATTTATTTTTTCTATGTAACTATCTAACAGCGGAAGATTCGCCTGACCATTTTCAAGTACTGGAATATTTTTAGTATGAATAAAAATACTTCCTGGCATGAGTTGTTCCAGCATTTTTTCATCATCGAGCTGAAAATAAAACATAAAAAGTTGTTTGATCAATGCTTCATCATCAAGTTCAGAAATGATCTGATCAGCAAGGTTCCATGTGATATTTTCAACTTTATTAATTTGCGATTTTCGGTATTGTAATCCTATGGAAAGAATGAGTATTGTTATCACCACCATGGATAAAGTGATGTATAATATTTTTTTCATAGTACATTATCCTTTAAATACGGCGAAATAAAATCCATAATTAAAGGATATTTTTCATGAATATCAAGATCAGAACGTTTGAAAGAAAGTCTTATATTTAAATGTGCTATTTCATTTTCTTGATTAATTTTTTTTGAATATTCAATGGACTTTTGATAATGTTTTAGCGCATTATCTTCTTCGCCCATTATTTCAAAGATAGCGCCCATATTATTTTCAATTATAGCCATTTTTGAAAATATAGTTTCATGATTTTTGTTGGATTCAGAAGGGTTTGAAACACTTTCAGCAAGCGGAGTATATTTCCCCTGTAAATAATAAAGGTGACTTAAAGAAGTTTCCATATAACGTCGTTGATCGTTTATGTTTCTTGTTCCCATGTAATAAAGTGCATAAGATTTTGCCAGTTCAAGATTTGGCATTTTATTATCCCATGAGGGAGAAATTGATTGCCAATAGAAAAGAGCCCTTGCATAATCACTTTTAACATAATTAATCCAGCCTCGGTAATAAGAAAGCTCTGATTTAGCAATATCACTTTTTAAACCTTCGCCTTCGGCTTTGTCCAGATACATATCTACCTGGTCTAACATTGTGATTAAGGCTTCTTTGCCATATTCTCCGGAACTTTCAAATTTATCAGTTTCCTGAATTCGAAGCCAATCATGTGATTTATCAAGACTTTTAACTTGTGATAAATACAGGATTTTTGCAAGATTAAAGGTTACAATTCCCCGGTCAGCTTCAAGTAATGTTTCATCTTCCGGTCGATCGCCCAGATTGTCCAAAAAAGAATCCGTTATTTTTTCTTCTGCCAGAGTAAGATGTTTTTTAGCTCCGTCATAATCATTTAATTCCATAAGTATTTCAGCTCTGTCATTTAAAGCCATAAAATGATTAGGATCATATTTAAAAGCATATTCAAATTGAGTCATTGCCATTCGGTATTGCTTTACTACTTTTCTAAAATACCTTCCCCGCTGATAATACCCTTCAGCAAAAGTTTTTCCGCTTATTTTATTTCCATATATATCTTCATCAGTTTTGTTGTACATAATGTTCAGCAATTCTTCTGCGCGGCTTTTAAGTGATTTATTATTAACCTTGTCAATAGGCGACGTATTGTATTCGATACGCAGATCATCTTTATCAGGTAAATCTATGTAGAAGCTGGCTAATTTTGCAAGCATGAATAAAGGTAGTTTATTTTCAATTTTATAGGTATGTTTTATCAAGCTATGTTGTTGAATGATTAAACGAGGGTCACTTGATGTCTGATACATGGGTGATTCATACATTTTTATCAGTGTTTTCATTATACCGGTTTGACCTTCTACATCATATGGATTTTTACGAATTATTTTTTCAAAATAATCATGAGCTTTATTGTAATCATTGTTATTATAGTAAATATTTCCAATTCCAAGTATAGCAGTGGAGATAAACTTATCTCTTTGAAATAACGGAGTTGTACTTTTAAAATTTAAGATGCGATTGTAGTAATCAATTCCAAGACGATTATTTCTATACACAGATCTGGCAAATTTTCTGGTAGGGGAAGAGTGAAAATTCCCAAGAGCATACAATACAATGGCCTCATCCTGTTTTTTATCAAGATGTGTTAAAATATAAGCGCCTCTTTTTTGAAGATTAAAAGGGATGTCATTTATGTACAGGGTCTTCTTGTCATTATTTTTATAGCGAATGATTGGTACTTTTTTTATAAGGCTCCAGATATCTTCACTTTGATTAATTTCCTGATTTTCGATCCGTATTGCTTTTTTGGCAGGATTGATGGTGACTTTACCAAAAAGTTTTTCAAATGCATTTTCATATAATCCCTGTCTTCGGTAGGCATCTGCAAACTGTAAATATGCCTCGGAATTTTCAGGATATCTTTCAATAGCTTTAGTAAAATATTTTTCTGCTTTTGAAATGTCAGAACTTGTAAAGGATTGGGACAATATAATTTCTTTTCCATTTTCAATATCATGATGATAAAGGTATTTTTTAATACCAAATAAATATATAGAACTGCTAATAACCAATAAAAGTGGAATAGCTACAATGGCAAATTTGGTAAAACCAATTATTTTTCTTCGGCTTTCAAGGCCTTTTTCAGTATATTGAGCTCTACTTACAATAACCTTGCGGTCAGATTCTTCTTTAGCATGTTTTTTATCGAATTTTTTACCAAGTTTTTTTTCAAGAAAACTTTTTATCTCGTCTTCGCCGGTTCCAAGTACTAATTTTTTTATTAATTCGCTTGAATCAGTTTTGCCAAGTTTATTACCAAGAAGCGTATCAATAACACTTTGACGAATTGAGGGAGAAAATGATTTAATTGTTTTTCTAAGTGAATTTAATTGTTCATCAGAAATTTCTTTATCTTTTTGTTCGTCAGCAAGTTCATTTAATTCATCATCAAGACCGCCAAAAGCGCTGCCTCGTACCACTTCTGGCGAAACATCATCTAAAGATGGGGGTGACATATCGTCAAAAGTAAAGTCATTTGCCTGCGGTGTTTGTGCGCCAAGATTATCTAATCCAAAGTCGTCAGTTGGAGCCGGGGTATCGGCTGCCAGATCATCCATGGCAAAATCATCTGCTGGAGCTGGGGTATCGGCAGCCAGATCATCCATGGCAAAATCATCTGCTGGAGCCGGGGTATCGGCGACCAGATCATCCATGGCAAAATCATCTGCTGGAGGCGGGGTATCGGCGACCAGATCATCCATGGCAAAATCATCAGTTGGAGCCGGGGTATCGGCTGCCAGATCATCCAGGGCAAAATCATCTGCTGGAGTCGGGGTTTCGGCTCCCAGATCATCCATGGCAAAATCATCTGCTGGAGGCGGGGAATCGGCGACCAGATCATCCATGGCAAAATCATCAGTTGGAGCCGGGGTATCGGCAGCCAGATCATCCATGGCGAAATCATCTGCTGGAGCCGGGGTATCGGCAGCCAGATCATCCATGGCAAAATCATCAGTTGGAGCCGGGGTATCGGCTACCAGATCATCCATGGCAAAATCATCAGCTGGAGCCGGGGTTTCGGCGACCAGATCATCCATGGCAAAATCATCAGTTGGAGCCGGGGTATCGGCTGCCAGATCATCCATGGCAAAATCATCAGTTGGAGCCGGGGTATCGGCTACCAGATCATCCATGGCAAAATCATCTGCTGGAGCAGGCGTTTGATCACCTGACTCTTCTAATCTTGTTTCTTCTGCAGGTTCAACTTTTTCCAGTGAGTCTAAATCTAAATCGGCAAGATCATCAAATTCACCAAGGTCGTCATTTGTCTTTGTTTCAATTTTGGGTTTTGCAAAGGATGGAGTACTTTCAATGTCAATTTCCGGGTCAATTTCCGGTTTTTCTTCTTCCTGTATACCTTCATCTGCTGTTTCAGTTTCCTCTGGAGGTATTTCTACATGACCAGGTGGTTTTACAAAATCTTCTACAAGATTATTGATAAGTTGCAATTCTTCAGGAGAGTATTCAATAACCTTGGACACTTCTTCCGTGGCTTGTTCATCTTTTTTCTTTTTTTTAAATAACATGATGTAAAATTCTAATTGAATTTAGTTTAAAGTCGACATTATATTGTCGGTATAAAAAATAAATATTTAACGTTGAAACTATGATACATGAAATTTTATTCATTTTTAGCCATTGTCAATCTGTTTTTAGCACAATCATGGGTAAACTTTTAGATAAAAAAGTTAAAAAACAGACTTTGCAGTTTAAAAGCAGTATTTTTACCGTAAAAATGTTATTCATTGGTTTATTTTTGTTATTTCCTGCTATAACAGGTGATGTTTACTCCATTTATGGATATTCATCCGATTTACTTAAAAAAAATGAGGGTGAAAAAGTAAATTATTATTATGCAAGGCATCTTGAAAAGCTCAGAAAAAGTGTAAAACCAAGGTTTATTCATATCATTGATACAAAAAAATTTGCCAATGAACATACTGTACTTGGTTCAGGAGTTTTATTTACTTTTAAAAGTTTTCAGGCACGAGATGTAAGTTTTGTCAGTAATGTGGATCGCTTTGAAAAACACAAGATGACACGAAATGAAAAAGGTGTCTGGTACTATATATTACCGCGAAAAGAGTTTGATGAAAAAATTCCTAAGCGAGAAATATTATATAAATTTGTAGTTGATGGATTGTTTGTGCAGGATTCCACCCATGACAACTATGAAGACGATAATGCCGGCGGTATTATATCAAAATTTACGTTTACTGAAGACATGTTTAAACCTCAAGAGGGAGTACTTGTCTTGGAAAATGATACTTCGAGCAATAAAAAGGTTATTTTTAGACTTTATGCGCCAAAGGCTAAATTTGTTTCATTAATCGGCTCATTTAACAACTGGGATTCAGAAATAGATATTATGCAAAAAAGTGAATCTGGTTATTTTCAAATTGAAAAAAGCCTGCCGGCAGGGGAATATACATATCTTCTTCGAATTGACGGAAAGACTGTTGTCGATAAAAAAAGTACAGAGCTTAAATACCATCCCGTTTTTGAAAAAGTAGGATTCTTCAAGGTCAATTAAGCAAGATAATTTCAATAATTAAAAGGGGGGAAACAGGTTTTATTTAAATTTGTACTTTATTCTCCCCCCTGCCTGCAAGGTGTTGTCTAAATTCAGTTTTTAAATTATGCTGTAAAGCCGCGGTAAGCGCATTGTATTTTCAAGGAAAATTTCAAAGATTAATGATTTTTTAAACAACCCCTTTACGTCACCCCCCGAGAAAGATTATTTCTGTTTTCGATTGTTGCTTTACGATATACGAATCAATAAATTTATTCCCGTAAGGGATAAGTAAAATTCTTATGGAAAAAGATAAAAAGTTATGGGGTGGGCGTTTTAAAGAGGGGGTTTCTGATATATGTCAGGATATTTCAGAATCTATCAGTTTTGACAGCGCTCTTTACGAACAAGATATTAAAGCATCAATGGCACATGTCAGTATGCTGGAGAAACAAAAAATCATAAGCTCTGTAATTGCGGAAAAAATTAATAAAGGACTACTGCAGATTAAACATGAGATAAAAAACAATGAAATGGAATTTAAGGCTGAGCTTGAAGACATCCATATGCATATTGAAAAGAGGTTAATTGAAATAGTCGGCGAAGAGGGTAAATTTTTACACACAGGGCGTTCGAGAAACGATCAGGTCGCCGTAGATACTCATTTATTTTTAAAAGAAAATATTTTAAAACATAAAACTGATTTAAAAAAACTTTTATGGACGGTACTAAATCTTGCAGAAAAACATAAAAAAGATTTATGGGCAGGTTATACACATACGCAGATTGCCCAGCCAGTACTTCTTGGTCACTACCTCATGGCATATTTTTGGATGTTTCATCGTGATTTAAATCTTCTGGAATTTTCACTGGATGAATCGGACTGTTCACCTCTTGGCGCCGCTGCACTCGGTGGAGCAAATTACCCAATAAATCGCGAGTTTACAGCTCAGGAACTTGGTTTTAAAAAAGTTTATCAAAACAGTATGGATGCGGTTTCAAATCGTGATTATCAAATGAGCTATCATTTTTTTGCTGCCAGACTTTTTATACATATCTCGCGTTTTTGTGAAGATATAATCCTGTATAATTCTGTAGAGTTCTCATATATAAAGCTAGGCGACAGGGTAACAACAGGATCATCTATAATGCCGCAGAAAAAAAATCCTGACATTGCTGAACTTTTAAGGGGTAAATCAGCTCGTGTTATTGGTAATTTACAGTCCTTGCTGATCAATTTAAAAGGTCTTCCGCTTACATACAACCGTGATCTTCAGGAAGACAAGGTCTACTTAATGGATACGATAAAACAAGTTTCTTTGGGCATTGGCGGAATCATCGAAATATTAAACCATGTTACATTTTTCCCCGATCGCGTTAGAGAAAACCTTCGTCGTGGTTTTTCTCAGGCAACTGATATCGCAGATTATTTAGTTTCAAATTACAACGTTTCATTTCGTAATGCCCATGAAATGACCGGTCGTATGGTTTTATTTTGCGAAAACAAGAAAATTACTCTCGATGAAATAACTCATGAAGATATCTTGACTGTTTGGGGTAACGAATGGAATAGCTTTCAATTAAGCGGCGATCTGTTAAAGTTAGAATCCTGTATTGAAAGAAAACAAGGAACAGGTTCAACCTCTTATAAAGAACTAGAAATTCAAATACAAGCTGCGAAAAAGCTCTTGATGTAAAAAAATATAATAATTGATCTTAAAATAATTCTCATTTTAATTAAAATGGTTATATTGATAACAAAATGATTTACTTAACAGCAACATTTATCGGATTATTGTTTATGTCAATGTCTCTATTTATAGCAGCAAAAGCAGGAAAAAAGAAAATTGCAGGCTCTTGTTCGACCATTACAAGCAATGGCAAAAAAGAAGTATATTGTGATACGTGTTCGACAACGGTTAAAGATAAGTGTTTGAAAAATTAATTTATAATTTTTTACTTTAAGATTCTTTACCTGAGTAGTCTCGAATAAAATATCTTTTCCCGTGAATATGCAGATATGGTGTAAATTTAGCGTCTGAAACAGGAAAGTAATCTGTCTTTTTCTTTAAAAACTTTTCTGAAAAAATCATTGTACCTTCAATTCTATCTGTTAAAATTCCAAATTTAATACCGTTTTCTGATTCTAATAAGACTGCCAATTTTTCTTTTACATTTATTTGGTCATTGCCCGGTAAACAACGGAACAAAAAAACATTATTGTCGGGTATTGATTTAATTTGAATACGTACTTTTATCTTATTTTCAACTTTTTTTTCCCATAGTTTCCGTTTAAATGGTATTAAATAATAGGTATCGTCATTTACCAAAGAAAGATATTTATGAAGTGGCGATTTACCCGGAAGACCGTCTGGAATCCATTTAGAAGCTTCCATTCTAATTTTTTCTTTGATGATTTTATATGCCGGTTCAGAAAAAATTTCATCAGGTAATTTATTTTTAATTGTATGCAAATGTTTAAAAATGCTGTGAAAAGCATTCAGGTTATATCCAGAATTTTTGTGAAACCGAGTGATTTCATTTTGTAAATTTTTGATTCGAAAATTAAGTAATGTGGCATGATTTTCAGCTGTTAGGTCATGAATATTTTCGATACGGTTAAAAAGCTTTTCATAAACTGGAGTAATTGCAAAATATTCTTTTTCAAGACTAAATAAGTCGGCTTCGAGTTGTTCAATCTCAATACTTACTTTTTGATAGAAATCACTTAACTTTTTTGTATCAATTTTATTATCTTCGAACATTGAATTAAACTTTAAAAAAAATATACCATAAATAAAGAAATATACCGGCATATAAACCGGCTATTACATCATCGACCATTACACCAAGTGAGCCTTTTAGTTTTTCAGATTTATTAATCGGGTAAATTTTAGTGATATCAAAAAAACGAAATAGTATAAAACCAATGATGAGTGTGCCTGGTGTTACAGGTACAAAACAATAGGTTGTAAATTGACCAGCCCATTCATCAATTACCACATATCCGGGGTCTTTTTCCTTTGTATCGCGTAAAAATCGTTCAACAGAAAAAGTCCCGATAATAAATGTTATTACAGCAATTAAAACAAATCCTGTTTGATTTATTCCCATTAATTGATGAATATTAAAGGCAATAAAAACTGCAGTTAATGAACCAAACGTACCAGGCGCATTTCGAATGTAACCGATATAAAATCCGGTAGAAATCAGTTCATAAATTTTAGTCATCTTTTCCCTTCTGTTTTGGAAAAAATAAATAATAAGGGGGTAGTAAAACTTTAAAGTTTGTATACACATACCTTAATCCTGAGATCAATGTTACTATTGTTGTAATTAACATTAAAAAATATGGCATTGGCTCTAGAAAAATTTTACTTTTTTGTCTTTTATTTATTTCTTTGTTCGGCAGTAGTTTAAATGCCTGATCCATCAGGTCAAGAGCAATTTCTATATTTTTTTTCCCCGCTTGATGCCCCTGCAGAAAAATTTGTTCTACATCAAATCGATAAGATCTTACAAATAAAATCAACAAGATCATAATGATGGCGGTCATTTGTAAAGCTGTCTTTGTTTTTCCAAGTCTTGAGGTTTTTAGCTCTGTTCCTTTACGAATAGCCAGATATCGCATCAATGTGACGATCATGTCACGGCCAATGATGGTTATGACCATCCACATAGAGACCTGATTGTCAAGCATGGTAAATGCCAGTAATGTTGCGATGACCAACATCTTGTCGGCTAATGGATCTAAAAATCTGCCAAACTTGGAATCTTGAGAAAGTTTCCTTGCAAGATATCCGTCCAGAAAATCAGAAACGGCGGCTATTATAAATAAAATTACAGCAATCAGTCGACTTGCCGGATTATCTCTAAAAATAAAGAACAAGAAAAAAGGAATGATGATTAATCTCATCACAGTTAATATGTTAGGTATGGTAATCATTTGTAATTTCACCGATCCAGTCGTATTCCATGGCATTGTCAAGGCATCCCTCAACAATGTCTCCTGATTTATAATCTTTTTTTAAACTTTTTGGATCTCGTCGAATGTACACAACTTCATCAATATCGGGAGAATCCTGAGGCCGTCTGGCGATTATTTCATTTGGATTTATCTCATCAAGCATCAATTGTGTTTTTTGTCCAATCCATCTGGCTCTTAATTCATTGCGTGTCTGGATATGAATTTCACGTAAATAGTTAATTCTTTCAACTTTAATGTCGTCAGGAACATCATCTTTAAAATTTTCATAAGCAGAAGTACCAATTTCATGAGAATATCGAAAAAAAGAACATTTATGAATAGCCTGGTTGCGCAGGAAATCAGCTATACATTCAACATCCTGATCAGTTTCACCAGGAAAGCCAATGATAAATGCTGTTCTAATTTCTATTTCAGGATTTAAAATTAAAGCTTGTTTAATAATATCTTTAAAAAGTTCAATATCATCAGGGCGATTCATTTTTTTTAGTATAGCGGCAGATATGTGTTGAAAGGGTATATCAAGGTATGGTACAATTTTTGAAAATTGTTTCATTAGTTTTAATATCTCAAAAACACGTTTATCAGGAAATAAATAGTGAATTCTAATCCATTTTATGTGTTCAATATTTTGAAAAAATTCGACAAATTGTCGTAAATCTTCAATCGATGTACTTATAGTGTCTTGACTAACAAATATAGCTTCTCTAAGCGGAGAATCATCAGTTCTAGCCGCCATTTCTTCTTTGTATTGTTTTTTCATTTCCTCCAGCGAGAAATTAATCAAATTACCGCGAATTTTAGGAATTATACAAAAAGCACATTTTCGTGAGCAACCTTGAGCAATTCTAAAGTAGGCATGCGGCGGTAATAAAGGACGATCAACCTGTTTAGTGATTGAATCTCCAAAAGCTAGTGGTTTTAGCTCAATTGAAAATTTTTGACTGATTAAATGAGAAATTTCATGATATTTTCCAGTACCCATTATAAAATCAACTTCTGGAATTTCTTTTTCAATCTCGCCGGGAAATTGTTGCGCAAAACATCCAACAATTCCAACTTTACGATTTTTATTCTTTTTTTTATTTTTTATTTTTAAGACATCAAAAATTGTTTCAATTGTACTTTCCTGGGCTTCTTTTATAAAAGAGCATGTATTGATCAGGATTACATCTGCATTTTCAGGGTCATAAGATTGTTTAAATCCATTTTGAAGCAAATTACTTCTCATGGTTCTTGAGTCTACAATATTTTTCGGACAGCCTAACGTTTCAATATAAAAAGAGATTTCACTTGATTTCATGTTATTTTGCTGTAAATACGTTACAGTTAGAAAATTTACTTTAGAAGAAAGCTAATCAATTTCATACATATATTAAATATGTATTTTTAATTCTCTCAAATTATGTATTATTATCTTCTATATTTTGCGTATTTGTACGCCTCTGTAGTCATTCATTTTTAAATTATGAATCCTTGATGGAAATTTGAAATTTTGTTTGTTCTACAGGATCCTTAACTTTTCGAATGATTTTATTGATTTGTTGCCCATGAACTCCAAAGGATTGAGACTTCCCGTTAATTTTTATATCAATTGCTCCAGCATCTCCAATTTTTAATTGAATGCTGTCATTTGCTTCATAGTGTAGTTCTGACCCGCTTGAAAGTAACCCACGTTTGCGTAAACTGCCGTCGACATAAAACTCAACAAAATTTTCACCGGTAGTGACAGCATCAAGTACAATGATAAAATTTGAAGGATTAGCGATTGTAGTAACATTTTCTTGTGTTTCATATTCTGTTCCAGAATATTGTATTTGTATCTTTATCATGTTTGGCGTTGCGCCCATAAATTTAATTTTAAACGGTTTTATACCATTTTCTTCAATATTTGTCAGATCATTTTCTACCAATTGAATAACTTTTTTACCAGGATACAAAAAAAGATACGCACGGCTTAAATTTCCCTGTACTGCTTTATAGTCAAGTCGGTCAAGAACCAGATAAACTTCATTATTTTGAATTGAAAAATCAATTCCATTTTTTGTTGAAATTAAAGCAGTAGCATTGCCATTTTGAAGGTTAATATGCTCTGTTTCAATATCAGGTATTTTAAGTGATTCTGTTAAAATTTTTGTTAAATCTTTATCGTTTCCTGTTGTTTCTTCTGTATGAACATTTTGATTGGAATGATTTTTAACAAGAAGTACGATTCCGCCAATTACAAGTATTGCGCCTAGAATTGCTGCAGGTGCATATAGATATTTTTTTAAATAATCATATATGGTTACGGTAGGTTCTGTCAGTTCTTCAATTGGCGGTTCAAGTTCTGCCAGTTGGTTTCCCTTGTATATTTGAATCATTTGATCAGGGTCTAAACCTAAAAAGTTTGAATATGAACGAATAAAACCTAAAATATAAGTTTCCCCCGGGAAAATTTCAAAATTATTTTCTTCAAGAGCTGTTATGTGGCGTCCTGTGATTTTGGTACCGTCAGAAGCATCTTTTATAGAGAGGTTTTTTTCCAGTCTGGACTTATTGAGAATTTTTCCTACATTTTCCTGCATATTTTGCCTTTATAATATTTCTTCTATTTTTAAATACTTTATTGTACTGTGGTCAGTGCATTTTCAACAACTTTCATATTGTCTTCGATGTTAAACTGAAACAAACTATTTGGTAATTCTACATTATATTCAACGTTAGTCAATGTCAATGTCACTTTTTTACCGCCTGGAGCATCAGCTTCAATTTTAGTTATAAAAAAAGTTTCAGCATCGATGTATACTTTCATTTCAGAAAAACCGCCTGTTGCAACCTTTTCTTTTAAATTTAATTTATAATAGCGAGTTTTATTTAACAATATCGGTTGATCTACTGTATCGAAACTGTAGTGATAACGGTTAAACAATGTAATTACTCCTGAATCCGTGAAAGCGCTGGTAATTCCTTTGTCGGAATCCGGATTTTTTAAATTCTGTACAGCAACTGCATTTAATCTTTTAATATAAATCCACATTTTTTTACCGTTAGAAATAATAACATCATTTGTGGGTATTGTAAAACTAAAGTTAACTTTTCCGCCTTTTTTGAAATATGCGGTACCCTTGGTATATTTTTTTTGATTTTTTCTTTCGGTAATTATGTTAAATTCAGCCTGATACGAATTTAATTTATTAAAATTGTCTTTAACTTTTTTAACTACATCTGTCGGGTGGACAAATTTTTGAGCATTTAAATTTCTCAAAGTCAATGAAAACACAAGAATAGTAATCAAAAATAATAAATTTTTAAGAATTTGCTTTTTTAGTGATCGTGACATGTACTGTCAATCAGCTCTTGTTAGTCTTTTGCTCTGTCAATCTTTTTTCATATTTTATTGACACGACAAGAAATCATCGAGTTTTGACTCATGATCGTCGATTATAAATTCATATCAAATGTTTTAAATGTACGGTATATTACTTCGACCTCAGGTCACCTGCCTTTCTAATTATTATAAACACAGAAGAGGTAGAAATGATCTACTTCAACATTAAGTGACAATTGGACATTGTATATTGTCTAAAAATCATTGACTGAGAACGTTTATGTAAAACAACTACAAGATGAGTAAATTATATTTTTTAGTGAATATCTCTTTGTAATTGGAAAATAATAGAGGATAAAATGAAATTAGAATATGTAAAAAAATACAAGCCGTATGAGCCGACAATTAAATTAAAAGATCGAATATGGCCGGATCAAAAAATAACAAATGCTCCTATTTGGTGTAGCGTTGATTTACGTGACGGTAACCAGGCTTTGGCGTTACCTATGACAATTGATGAGAAGGTTGAATATTTTAAATTGCTAGTTGAAACAGGTTTTAAACAAATTGAGGTGGGTTTTCCTTCTGCATCTGAGGTAGAGTTTCGATTTATAAGACGAATTATTGAAGAAAAATTAATTCCTGATGATGTTACTGTGCAGGTTTTAACCCAGGCACGAGAACACTTGATTCGCAAAACATTTGAGGCTTTAGAAGGCGCGAAACGAGCCATTGTACACATGTATAATTCAACTTCACAGTTGCAGCGGCGTGTTGTGTTTAAAATGAATAAAGAAGAAATTAAAAAGCTTGCAGTTGATGGAATTAAAATGATTCGAAATCTTGCCGGCGAATCTAAAGTTGACATTACACTTGAATATTCACCAGAAAGTTTTACCGGTACAGAAACCGATTATGCTCTTGAAGTATGCGAGGCTGTGATCGATGCATGGAATTCAGATAAGCCCGTGATATTAAATTTACCTGCAACCGTAGAGATTTATACTCCGAATGTTTACGCAGATCAAATTGAATGGTTCATTAGAAACTTAAAAGATCGCAAAAAAGCAATCATCAGCATTCACGCACATAATGATCGCGGCACTGCTGTGGCAGCGACAGAGCTCGCATTAATGGCAGGAGCTGATCGCATTGAAGGTACTCTTTTTGGTAACGGTGAAAGAACCGGCAATGTAGATTTAATTACACTTGCATTAAATATGTATTCTCAAGGGATTGATCCTAAACTTGATTTTCATAATATGAATCATGTGATAGAAACCATGGAACGGTTAACAAAAATCCCCATCCATCTGCGACATCCCTATGCCGGTGAACTTGTGTATACCGCATTTTCTGGATCTCATCAGGATGCTATCAACAAAGGTATTTCAGTTAGAAAAGCAGAACAGTCGACATACTGGGAAGTTCCTTATTTACCAATTGATCCAGAGGATTTGGGAAGAAGTTACGAGGCAATAATACGCATTAACAGTCAGTCTGGTAAAGGTGGAGTTGCTTATATTTTAGAAAACAACTATGGGTTTCAGGTTCCCAAGAAAATGCACGGAGAACTTGGCGCGTTAATCCAGGGTATTGCAGATAAAAGCAACGAAGAAATTTTACCTCAAAAAATTTATGAAATATTTAACAATGAATTTTTAAAAATCAATTCTCCTTTTGTGTTTTTAAATTTTCAACATTCAGGCGTAGATATAAATCATGAATTGGAATGTTTTTTAGAATTTACATACAATGATAAAGCGTATAAAGTTTCTGCTAAAGGCAATGGTCCGATTGATGCAACCAAAAAGGCGGTAATTTCTGCGAAGTTACCTGATCTCAAAAAGGATTTCAGTATAGAATATTATACCGAACATTCGCTGGCATCGGGTTCTGACGCTCAGGCTGTTGCTTATATTCAAATAAAGTATGCTGGTAAATTATTTTTTGGCGCAGGAATGGACAGTAACATTGAAATAGCTTCTATCAAGGCAATGTTCAGCGCTCTAAATAGAGCAAGTAAATGAATTACGCCGGCAAAAAATAACGATACCTGATCAGTGAGCGACAATGTATTTATCATTGGTAAAATTCATCATCAACGGAGCATTTGAAAAACCATTCATCGTGTGAACGAATGGGGGAAGATCTCATTTATTCTTCGTCTTCATTTTCTTCAAGGGTATATTTTTCTATTATAGGTTGTTTACCGCGAACGAGGGAAATTTCTATTATGTCGCCAGGTTTTTTATCGTATAAAAATAATCTAATATCAGCAATAGAATGAACTGGTACATTGTTTAAAGATAAAATTTCATCTTTTTCTTTCAAGACATGTTTATCTTTAATTTCTTTTGAACTAAAACCAATTACAGTTACTTTTTCATTTGTTGATGAAATCATGACTTTCAGTCGAGGTGAAGTTTTCATTTTTACATGCTGTGTATAAACAAAATAGTCGGCTGCACCTGGTTTAAAGGCCAAATCAAGTACAATGATTTGATTTGATTTCCCGGTAATTCTTTGAAGTCGTTTAGGAATTCCAAAGCCAAATTCAACATGGCCGTTTCCAACAAGTAAAATCATGGTTTTTTGCGGATTTGCTTTAATGTACTGTGACGCTGATTGTGCCATATATTCGTCGCGGATAAGCTGCGAAAGGTAAAAATTATCAGGTAATTTATTTTCATAACCTGGATGTTGAGTAAAAATTTGAGATAGACTATTTTTATATGTTACATTTGAAAAATCTATTTGATCAGGAATTTCCTTTAACTCTTCTTGTGTAATGTCTTGAAAACTGTGTCGGCCAATTTTACGTATAATGTCATTTTTAATATTTAATCCGATAACATCAATATTATTTTTTCTTGCAAAGTCAAGAATGTCTTTATAGTATTGGTAGTCATAACCCCATTCTAAAAAATAATTGCTGAATTTTAACAATTCTGCTTCTGTGATTTTTTTACTTATGTATTCGGATATAATTTTATTGTACGAACTGGAAAACATCTCCATTCCTATTGAAATGTTTTTATTTTTTTGATAAAGAGCTTTAATGATTTCAAGTTGCTTTATATGGTTTGAATATTCAGTATGGTTTTCGCCAATAAAAATAAACGATGTTTGGGTTAATTTATCGGCTAAAGGCTGAATTGGCATTGAGCTTAAGATTATATTTTTTTTAAAATCTATTCCATTATTATATTCAATTTTTTCTTCAATAGTTTGTACTACGCTGGAAAAACCAAGCGTGATCATTGTAATAATAAAAAGAAGAGTTTTGTGCATGTAGTTTACGGATCTCATGATCTGTTACATCAGATTGAGGAATACAGCGGTAAACAATTTTTTATGCACATTCAAGTTGCTCTATATCCATATCAATAAATTAAGTTTTATACATTTATTATCCTGATTGATTTAATGATTTTGATTTAATATCAAAGCTTATGGCAAATTAAAAATAAGCATAGCGATTGTCCGCTTATATTCTTTTAAAAAAATGCCCAAATATGAAAGCAGTTGATTTTTTTAAAACAAAAGAAGGTGAAAAATATCTTAAAACTTTTCAAAACACAACAATAGTCGTCAAATACGGAGGAGCCGCGCTTGAAGAAAAATCCATGATGAATTATTTTTTAGAAGACGTAGCTCAAATGAAGCAACATGGTATTAACATTGTATTGGTTCACGGAGGCGGTAAAATGCTTTCTGAAAAAATGAAAGAAAAAAATCTTCCCGTAGTTTTTGAAAAAGGGATGAGAAAAACAACAGAGCAGGCAGCGGAACTTGCCAGCGAGGTTTTTGCAGAAATGAATCAGCTTATTTGTTTAAAATTGCAAGAGTTTGGTTCTCAAGCTCAGTCATTAGTTCATGGTAACGTTGTTTCTGCAAAACTAATGAATGAATCTGACCCTGAAAACAGAGTAGGGGAAGTAGTAGAGATAAATGCAGCACTTATAGATACACACTACATTCCTGTGATTTCATCAATTGGGAAAAGTATTGACGAGAATATTCCAAAAGGATCTTATTTAAACATCAATGCAGATTTACTCGCAGTAGCCGTTGCACAATCAGTAAAGGCTCGAAAACTTATTTTTATTTCTGATGTCAATGGTATTTATCTGGATCATACCAGGCCAGAAACCAAACTAAGTCATGTTACAGAAAATGAAATATTTGAATTAATTCAAAAAGGTGTTTTACATGGCGGTATGCAATTAAAAGTTGAAATGGCTCTGAAGGCATTAAAAAGCGGAGTAAGCAAAATCCATTTTATAGATGGTAGAATTGAACACTCTCTTATGTATGAAATATTTACAGATAAAGGAATTGGTACTGAAATTGTTCATAATGAATAATCCTGAAGATATACCAGAATATGTGAAAAAAGCAATGCAAGCTGCATATGATGAAGCAGTTATCGCTTATGAAAATAATGAAGTGCCGATAGGAGCTGTGATTGTAAAAAACAAAACAATTTTAGCTGCTGATCATAATCGCATCGTAGAAAGACGAGATCCAACTGCTCATGCGGAATTACTTGTAATTCAAAAAGTTTCTGCGATAATTCAAAATGAACGTCTGGTTGATTGTGAACTTTTTACAACACTTGAACCATGTGCTATGTGCTCAGGCGCAATCATTATGGCTAGAATACCTGTGGTGTATTTTCTTGCCATGGATGAAAAGTTGCCCGGATTAAGATCGATATCAAGTCTCACCGGTCATAATCACACACCATCGGTAATTTGTTGTGAAAATGTCGATTTCCCCGCAGGTGAGCTATTAAAGAAATTTTTTAAAAATAAACGCAATCTCGCAACCGTTAAAAAACCTCATCAAATGTAATTGAAATATGACCGATACTTAAAAAGATTGTGTATTCATTTGATAATTTAATACGTTATATTAAAATTATAGCATCATTGATATTTAAAATTGGATTGGTATACTCTTTGCTGAGTTTTGTAATTTTTTCAAATGAAAAAAAATCTGAAAACCATATTGCGTATGACACCATAAATCACAAAGAATACATCTCATTAAATCGATTTAGAAAAGTTGCTAAAAATGTTCATATTGATTTTAATCGACTTTTACTTACAGTAGAAGTCATTCATAAAAAAAAAATGGTCAGGTTCCAGGTTAATTCCAAGTTTTATTACAGCGATGGTGGAATGTATCCTTTGGATTATGCGCCAGTTTATCAGAAAAATGATGTATATATGCCAAGAACTCTCGTTGAAGATTTGTTTACCGAGCTTGATCTTTCTATAAGTTACAAGTTCGATAACAAAAAAGTAACGGTTAGAGAAGAATCTCATAAAATGCGGTCAAATGCTGGAATTGATTTTATTGTTATCGATCCAGGACATGGAGGAAAAGATCCCGGTGCATCAGGTACATCATCTGCAATTGAAAAAAAAATTACTCTCGATGTCTCTGAGTACTTGAATAAATATTTAAATAACGAGTTTCCTGGAGTTAAAATCTATATGACAAGAAGTCGGGATAATTTTGTTTCACTTGAAAAAAGATCGGATATCGCGAACAAAAAATTAAATAAAGAAAATTTCGGAGTATTTATAAGTCTCCATTGTAATTCTACCCTTTCCCAGAATGTTCATGGATATGAAGTTTTTTATCTTTCACAAAACCCCGGATCAGAAGAAGATCGAAAAGTGATGATGAGGGAAAACGATCTATTGTCATCCGGCGATCCCGATATTGGATTAATTGAATCATATTTACTGAATTCGCAGATACTTGCCGAAAGTAAAACGCTTGCCAGACAATTAAACAGATCGCTTATGACTGAACTTTCAGGCCATGTTACTTCACGTGGAGTGAGAAAGGCAGATTTTCGGGTATTACGGAAATCATTGATGCCGGCTGTATTGATTGAGATGGGGTACATTTCTAATACCGCCGAAGCTTCAGTTTTACAAACTGATAAATATAAATTGAAACTTGCAAATGCGATTTCAATTGGAATTAAAAACTTTATAAAGTTTAAGCCAAAAATGTAAACTAAAAGCTATATAATATGAAACGAATATACATGATTGTAAAAAAATATGGATATGATCTTTATCACCGATTTTATACGTATTTAAAAAAGGATGAGGGTAACTCAGCTTTTTATTTTAGAGTTGTTCTTTTATTTTTATGGATTAATATATTTGCAGTATTTGTTTTAGCAAAAGTTAATCCTTTTCAATTAATAAATCCGTTTAAATTTTTATACAAATCTCCTGTTGACCAGAGAAAAGAAATAATACTGTATTTTCCTGCCTCGATTAAAGATCTTAATGAAAAGAATAATTCAACTGAAAAATCAAATATTGTTGAGTTGCGTCAAAAGACAAATATTGACGATCACTACAATTCAAATAATAGAGAAAAATTAATTTTACAAAATGCATGGGCGATAATTCAGCAACTCGAAGTAGCACCTGAGAGTGTAAGGGGAGTGAAGGCTATTAAAGATGAGCTTATTGTAAAATGGATATGGTTTTTCCAGGGAAAACTCATCGTTAATCTTGATTTAAAAAGAGTAAATAATCTTGGTGAAGATCAAAAAAATTTAATGATCAATTGTATACGAAAATCTCTTCAGGCAAATCTTGGGGCTTTTACAGAAATATTAATAATTGTTAAGTAGTTTTTGTCAGTGTATTCTTGAAATGAGAAATTGTTGCTATCAACAAGAATAAAGATCCGCATAAAAGAAAAATTCTAAAAGGCCATAAACCGGTGATAGAATATAATGAATGACTTTTATCGGGTATCGGAACTTCATAAAGGCGGGTATCTTTTGTTTCACTTTCTGTTGGCTCATGGATTTCTCCAGTTGTATCAATATAGCCGCTGATTCCGGAATTGGTTGCGCGGATTATAGGTAATCTCAGTTCAATGGCTCTCATTGATGAACCTTTCATATGCTGTGCATTTTCAGTTGTTAACCCAAACCATGTGTCATTGGTAATGTTTATTATAATCTGGCCTTTTTTTCCGCTTTCATTATAATAATCAAGGGTAAATTCAGGAGGTAAAAGTTCATAACAAATTGAAGGAATTATTTGCATTGAATTTAATGTTAGAATTTTTTTTTCTTTCCCATGCGTAAAACCTGAAATTTCAGGAACAAGATTGTATATCTCTGGAAATAAACTGGCAAATGGAATAAATTCTCCAAAAGGTAGAAGCTCTATCTTATGATAATAACCAATGGCTATACCATCTTTATCCAATAACCACAAATTATTATAATAGTTACGCGGACTTTCATCATAAACGTCATTGATGATCATGGCAACTTTATATTTATTTTGTATCCTCTCGATGGCATCTTTATAATAACCTGGTATTTGAAAGCTTAAAAATGGTACTGAACTTTCTGACCAAACTACAAGCTCCGGTTTTTTGTTTTCTGAAATACTGTTTTGAAGTAGTTTCTCTGTCATATCTTCTTGGTTTTTTAAAACATCTAATGCTTGCTTTTCCATGGATTCACCCCATTTAAAGGCAAGTGGCGTATTTCCTTGAATCAAGGCAATTCTTCTTTTTTCATAACTTAAGTTTTTTGAATTATAATATTGAATAGACAAGTATCCATATATATGCAGAATGACTAACAAGCTTGAAACAAAAACCATTGTTTTATTGTGAATAAATTTTTGAATAACCGGTTGTTCTTTTCTACTTTTTATCATTTTAATAATATCATACAAAAGTAAATTGGTTAAAAACCAAAATATGGAAACTCCGTAAATACCAACAAGATCAGCTGATTGAATGAGGAAAATATCACCTCCTGCGTGATTTGCACCCAATGCATGAAAAAGTTGCCACCCAAAATATTCACTCACACCCCAGAAAAAGGCCCAGAAGAAATATCGATTGATTAAAATATTATAAAAAAATATATTTTTATTTTTAACAATTAAATTCCAAAACTGAACCAGAAGAATAAATATTATATATCTGCTACTTGTGATCACTGAGTATAGAAAAAAAATAACAATTGAAATTGTCCAATGTATATGACCAAATACAGTAATTGTGTGAAGCAGCCAGTAAGCGATGAAAAAATTTAAAAATAATGTAAATACATAACCAAGTAAAAATGAGTTTTTTATACTATATTTTTCATTTTCAAGAAAATAAAATAATGGTAGCAGCATTATAAATCCGCAAAACCAAAAATTAAATGGTGCAAGCGATAATGCAGCCATGCTTCCAAAAAAGATAAGCATTAAAATAGGTTTGATATATTTCATTTTAAATATTTATAGAGTCTTATACATTTTTCGCTTAACGGGTCTATTAATGATGAACATATATCATCATTTTTAATGCAGGTTTCAATTTGTGAACAACTTTTTTTTCCGCGTTCAACTCCCCATTGATCAAAGCTGTTGATCTGCCATAGTGCTCCTAATGCTACAGTTTTATGTTCATACATAGCCAATAAATTTCCAAGAGACGCAGGACTCCATTTTTTAATAAAAATAAGGTTACATGGTTTATTTCCGTCTATACTTTTGTGTTTATCTACAATTTCTTTTTCGTTGCTTTTATAGCCGAATATCATTGTTTGTGCTTGAGCAAGAATGCTGGCAAATAGAAATGTGTAATTGGATTTATTTTGTTCATAATCCGGAGCTCGTAATAGTCCAATTAAATCGCAATGAAAAAAATGACTACCCTGGTGCAGCGCTTGAAAATATGAATGCTGGCAGTTCGTACCAGTGGTTCCAAAAACAGCCGATGTAGTAGAGTAAGTGATTTGATTTCCATATAAATCAAGTGTTTTTCCGTTTGATTCCATTTGTAATTGCTCTAAAAACATAGGCAGTAGTTTTAAACGTTCAGTATAAGGGCTTACATTGTAAAATTGAGAATTATAAAAGTTCGTATACCAAAATTCAAGTAATGCTAGAATTACCGGCATATTATTTAAAGGAGGATTATTTAAAAAATGGTGATCCATTTCTGATGCCCCGTTTAGGAGCTCTTTAAAATTTTCAAATCCAATCGATATACTTATACTTAATCCTACAGCTGACCATAGTGAAAAACGCCCGCCAATTGTATCTGGAAAGTTTAACACATTTTCGCTGAATGTATCGATAATTTTATATGCTTCTGGATTGGCAGAAACAAGTAAAAAATGTTTTTTAAAATTAATATTTTGTTTTTTCAGTGTTGTTATAAAAAAATTCGCGATACTCAAAATTTCAGGGGTTTTAAAGCTTTTTGAAACGAGAATAAAAAGGGTTGTTTTGAGATCAACTTTATTTAAAATACGATTTAACTCGTAAGGATCTACAGATGAAATAAATAAAACCTCCGGTGCAGATGATATTTTAAACTCCTGCAGTGCATCAACAACTAACCGTGGACCAAGATCAGAACCTCCAATACCAATGTGAACGATATGTTTTATGTTTCCGGCTAAAGATTCTGTCTCAGTCTTGTTGTGAACGATATTTGTTAATTCTTGAATTTTATTTAAAGTTTTTTTTATATCATTGATTAAATTTACTTTACCTGAAAATATTGTATTTTCAGAATTTCTTAGGGCAATATGATCAGCGCTTTTATTCTCTGTAGCATTTACAATTTGACCACTAAAAATATTTTCACGAAATTTAATAAAGTTTTTACTGATTAAGAATTTTTCCAATAATGGTAATGTTTGTGAATCAATCAAGTTTCTACTAAAATCAAGATAAATGTATTTATCTTCTAAAATATAATTATCTGATTTGTCTCGATTTAAAATAATTTTGTTGAAATCGTATTTACTTATCTGTAAATGATGATCGTGCAGGTTATTATATTCATTATTAAAGTACATAATCAGGAAAAAACATATCCAATTCTCACGGCACCCCAGTGGCGTCCACGAAATATTAGAGGAATAGACAGATCATTCATAAAGTCTCCCGTGTCGCGAGGATACATTTGTACTAAATGGTCTTCTTTAACATTTGAAGCAGCTTTTTTCCCGATGGCATCATTAAATATTCGCTTGGTTCTGTTTAAATTTTTATCTGCGTTTAAATCTGTTGTTATGCTCATAGAATATTTTTTATTATGAGTCGGGCAATACCCTTTGTCATCTGTTATTGAGAAATAATCAATCCGATTATCCATGTTTAAATATTTTTCCTGTATCGGAGAAATGAATTCATCAGTAAATCTGTCAAACTCAGAACGATATTTAGGGGGACTGAAGCCGCTTATTGGCGTATATTTACGGTTAAACAAATCCTTTTCCGTTATATGACCTGATTCGATGCCTTTTTCAAATGCATCGCAAACTTCTTGTAAAAATTCCTTTCCAAGTTGAAGAAAGTGTTGAGTCGGGTTTTCAATTCTTTCTTCAAATTTTAAACGATTTACTATATTTCTCATCGCTTCAATTTGTATATCCAATGTATCTGTGTATGAATAAATATCTGCCACATCAGTAGAACTTTCACGTATAAATCGTGCAATAGATTCAATATATAAATTTATATCTTCAGCACGGCTTGATTGTTTTTTAGAAATGATTGCTACCTCATGGATTTGATCAGTCATATATTCGACTGCCTCAAGTATTACTTTTAAATCTTCGAGTACTTCTTTTGAGCTTTTAATAATCAGATTTGCCTGAGCTGATTCTTTTGGTACAACTTCCTGCGCAATATTGGTGGAAACTCGAATAGAATCGATCATATCAATTACATTTTGTGTAGATTTTTGTGTTGTTTCGGCAAGTTTTCCAATTTCTTCCGCGACTACTGCAAAACTATGCCCCTGTGATCCGGCACGTGCTGCTTCAATCGTTGCATTTAATGCAAGCAAGTTGGTTTGATCTGCAATGTTTTCTATACTCTCTATAATTTCGCTTACTTTTTGAGATGAAGTTCCCAGATTAATAATCAAGGATGTAGTTTTACCCATTGTACCCAGAAGACGATTTATTTCATCTTCCATATTATGCAGCATTTTTTGTCCGACAATTGCTGATTCAATTGCCTTTTCTGACATATTACGTATAATACCAACGTTTTTGTTAATATCATCAAAAAAGTTTTTAAGCTCATTTGTTGAGATCATTATTTCGTGAGACTGGTTTACTTGAGCTCGTAATCTTCCTCCATTGATGCCGATTAAATCATTAATTAAGAACGAATCTTTTTCTATTGTTTCGATGATTGTGTTGATAAATATGATATCTGAAATTTTTATTTGTTCTTTCAAATTATTATTTTTATCTGATAATTTTTCATTTAATTTTATAGAAACTTTATTACCCCTAAAGGGTATAATAAACAAACCAATACTTATAATAGTGCTATACAAAAGGTTAATGATCAGTAACCATTTAATGTCATCGAGATTTAAAGATATCGCAGTTTCAGAATATATTAAATAGAGATAAAATGATATCGTAAGTCCCATACTTAAGTAAATGGGTGCAGGTTTTCGATAGAGTAAAAAAATTAAAACATTTATATTTAAAATAATATTCGCATATATGTTGTAGTTTGTTAAAATAACAATACCAATCGTTATACTCGTAATCAATGGCACTAAAATCCAAAAATTAAATAACTTTTTAGCTAATTTATTTTTTGCTAGTATATCTTCATTATTTTTAAATAATTCATTCTCATCCTGGAGTGTTGTTAATTGTACAGAACTCATATTTATAATTTTTCTTTAGAAATTTATCACGGCCATTGTTTAATTTAATCCTTTTTAATTATCGGATCTTTTATACCGGGTATTAATATACATTCGAATTAATCTTTCCTTTAGCAATTAAATTAATGCCAATTTTAACGTTCTTTAAAATAAATTCCATGGTAATGATAATTTTGTAGTTTTTAAGTAATATAACTAAAAAAATAGATTTTTGGAGTTGCCAGGAATATGATCAGGCCGATAATAAGTATGAATAATAAATGGTAAGATATGTCATATTATATGGATTTTGGCTATAATGTTTTAATTAACGGGAATTTATAAGAAATGAAATTTTCAACGGGACGAATTCAGAAATTTATAACAGTTATTTTAACGTTGCATATAATCATTCTCCTGTATTTTGTATATTTAAATCAAAGTGAAAAATTTGCATGGATCGTGGGTGCATTATCTTTACTTGTATTTATATCATATATTCTAAGTTCAGGGAAATTAGCAGAACTATCAACCTGGTTGTCAACCATCGTTTTAGCGATAACTTCAATTTGCATATTGTTTTTTTTAAAAGAAAATTCTTTATACCTTACTTATCATACATTATTACCTATTGCACTAATATTTTATCTCCGTAAAGAACCGATATATCTGTTTACGATTATTTCGATTGTTTTTTATACAATCTCATTTTTTATGAATGAGCAGATACATTATTTCAGCGAAAGTTTTACAATTAACGGTCTTTATATTTTATGGGCAATATCTATCAGCCTGGCGTTGGTTGTTTTATTTGTAATGAGAAGGTTATACACTTATGTAAATATTGATCTTGCAGAAGAGGTGATTGTTGAAAAAACTGTTTCGCCATATCTTGATTTATCAGAAATACCTTATATATTTTATTTAAAGGCAATTGCAGATAATATCACCTCAACTGCGCTTGAAATTCGAAGTACAACATTAAAAAATAGTGAAAACATATCAAAAGAAAAAGGTCGATTACTGAAAGTTCTTGAAGTAGCAAATGTAATGGAAAAAACTTTTTATCAAACTATTGAATCGATCAATATTACAAAAGACATTATTGAAAAAACATTAAATGCGACAAAGATTGGCGAACAAAAAATATCAGACATCATGGAAATGGTGAATAAGATGATGAAGTTTGTAGATATTACCAAGAAAAGTATTTATGAATTAACATCTGCAACAAAAAAGGTAGAAGGTGTAATACATGTCATTGATAAAATTGCAGGTCAGACGCGGTTACTTTCATTAAATGCATCAATAGAAGGTGCCCGATTTGCTATCGAACAAGCAGGATTTACTATGGTGTCTAAAGAAGTAAAGCAATTAGCTGCTTTAACTCACTTGTCTGTTCAGGATATAACCAATACAATGAGGGATATCAATTCTAAAACAAAAGGTGTTCAAAGTATTATTTATAAAGAAGGCCGTGAAGCACTTGAAGGACTTGAAGTTGCAAAACTTGGAGAACAGTCCGTAAAGTATGTTGTCAGAATGATGGAGTCAATAAAGTCAGAAGTTTTTGAAATTTCCGATGAAATGCTTGTTAACAAAGAATTGGCTGACAAGATTTCCGAAAACTTTGAAACAATTAAATCATTTTTACAAGAAAATTTTGAACATATGGAGCAACTTTCAATTACAAGTTACGACATGAAAATACAGGGAGATCATTTGGCAAAGATCATTCACGCAGGGCAGATATCTGAAATGTTGTCTAAGCAAAACGACGGCATTTATTCTATTTTAACTCGATTTGCAATGGATTTTGAGAAGATATGTGAGAATGCGATTCGTCGTGGATTAATTTCAGAAGATATTCTTTTTTCTCGTGAGTATAACTTTACAGATGAAGAAGGTAATAAAAGATACAGAAGCAAATACGATGGTTTTTTTGAGTCTTCTCTTCAGGCATTACTTGATGAATATAAATTACAGCATTCGGGATTAAAATATTTTGTTGTGATGGATGATGAAGGATACGTTCCTCTAGCAAACACTACAAGTTCTACAACAAATATTATTGAATCTGAAACAGATTTGGAAAAAGCAAAAAAAATGGCAATAATAGATAAAGGTGGCGTAATATTGCAGGATTATGTCAGTAAGCAGGCAATTAAAAGTGACTCATTATATTCATTACAATGTGTTTTGACATCAGAAGATCCAATAATGGACATGTCGATTCGTTTACATTTAAAAGACAGGTATTGGGGAGCTGTAAGGGCTGGATTTTTGTATTCTTGATCGTAGTAGTTTTTCAATGAATAGAATGATTAATGTAATATTAAAAACCATCCGATAATGATCATGAGAAACAACCGTTACTTACAACTGATATGAATACAATAAAAATTCATTATAGATTTAAATTTGGTTCAGGTGAAAAAAAAGATTATTTAATTCAACTTGATCCAGATACCATTTCATACATCAATTCAAACATTGATTTTCGACCAGAATGGACACGGCTGGGTTTTCACCAATGTGAAAATTGTCCACTATCTCTTGATCATGTGATTTACTGTCCTGTTGCCGTAAATCTGTCCTCATTTGTTGAGTATTTTAAAAATGAGATATCTCATGATGAAGCGCTGGTTCTTGTACAAACTGAAGAAAGATATAGCAGCAAGAAAATATCTCTTCAAGAGGGATTATACTCCATTTATGGTTTGATTATGTCAACGAGCGATTGCCCGAATATGAATTTTTTAAAACCAATGGCAAGATTTCATATGCCTTTTGCTTCTATGGAAGAAACTGTATTTCGAGCAGTTTCGACCTATCTTCTGGAGCAATACTTCGCACATAAAAAAGGTGAGGAAGTAGATATTAAATTAACTGGACTACTCAATCGTTATAAAGAAGTTGAAAAGGTTAATGTAGGCATTTCTAATCGCTTAAGAGCAGTGACAAGCGGTGATGCAGATCGAAATGCTCTTTCGCTTCTTGACTCTCTTGCTCAGGTACTTTTCTTTGAGCTTGAAAAAAGTCTAGAAAGTCTGGAATATCTCTTTAAACGAGAAGCTGTAAAAGCAGATTAACTAAAGTATCTAAAGAATGTTAATATTAACTTAAAGGGTATGTTTTAAGATTCCGAAAATTAAATCAATTTACAATAAAGAAACCAGGCTAAATTTATTTTAAAAGTATTTTGCTGCATAAAATAAGTGTTGTTGGTTTTTTTGTGACTATACATTTCTTCAAATGCAAATTTCAAAAAAGAGTTGCTCATATTTAATACCGTAACCGTGTGTTGCATACTTCATTCTTTATATCCTGCGAACGTTATAATATAGGTGAATTTTCATTAAATTTGAAAAAAAAAGGGAGCGGCTACTTTTTAGTAAATCATACGACTAAGTCAAAGGCATTTTCCCCATTTAGAAAAGTTCGGTATTTCATATTGTCCCAGAATTCAGCCCAGCGACCTTCGAAGTATTTGCATCTTAACC
>Ga0224495_10000130_pt1 | contig 56905 bp, 54 predicted proteins | sample SF_Jul11_sed_USG_FD_168128 | JGI IMG/M metagenome (GOLD analysis project Ga0224495, IMG submission 168128) | Sediment microbial communities from San Francisco Bay, California, United States - SF_Jul11_sed_USGS_4_1 | ecosystem: Environmental > Aquatic > Marine > Sediment | place: USA: California...
CTTTCCCCCCCAATGGGGAGGAAAGGGGGGTGCTGTGCGCACGGCACGTGATGCGGAAAGTGACTGATCGGATTTGTCCCGCGTGGGACCGGCTGGAATAGCCGTCACGTATAGTTTGTCGTCGAACGGTGGCACTGGCAGGGGGACGGAAAAAGCGGAAGAAAAAGGCGCGGTCTGTTTCGCGATGGACGGGGCCGTGACGGGGGTTTTACGCGAATACCGCCGGGGGGCGTCCCCCCCTGGGTTTTGCGCGAATACCGCTGCGGGCCGTGCCCGCTGCCCGCCGGGGCTCCCCGGCCCGCCGGGGCTGGCGTAAACCTGAAATCCAAGATATACATAAGTTGGGTGGCCCGTGGGGGGTGCCCCGGCGCGGGTGTTGATTCAAGGGGGGGGGAATGCACCCGTTTGTCTTGCCGTGCCAGATTACCATTCGCCTGTGGCGCACGGCCATAGCGGCCCTGCCGGGCGTGTTCCTGCTGGCCGCAGCCGCTCTCCCGGGAGGCTGTGGCCCGGTGGCGGACGGCGCCCACGCCGCGCCCTACGGCATTATCAGTCACAACCCGCCCCCCCCCGTTGAACTGCACATCGGCGTGTTGCCCGACCAGTTGCCGGCCGAACTCGCCGCGCGTTACGCCCCCCTGGTGGCCTATCTGGGCAGTACCCTGGGTATCCCCGCCACCCTGGTCCCGGCGCGGGATTATCAGCAACTGCTGGATCAACTGGGTGATGGCCGGGTGGACGTGGCCCTGCTGGGAGGTGTGACGTTCCTGATTGCCAGGCAGCGGGGCGCGATTTTGCCCCTGGTGATGCGCCGCCGCGACACCCACTTTGCCAGCTATTTTCTGGTGCGCGGCGATCAGCCCGCCACTTCGCTGTCCGATCTGGGCGGCGCCCGGCTGGCGTTCGGGTCGCGCCTGTCCACCTCTGGCCACATGATGCCGCGCCACTACCTGATGCAGGAGGGCATCGACGCGGAGCGATTCTTCGGCTCCGTGACCCACTACGACACACACGACCTCACCATCCGCGCGCTGCTCGACGGCAACATCGACGTCGCCGCCGTGAATTCCGCTATCGCCGACCGGGTGCTGGCGGACCCCCGGATCGCCCCCGGAACGGTACGCGTGCTGGCCAAAACGCCCCCCTATCCGGATTATGTATGGGTGGCCCGCTCGGGCCTGCCGGACGAGTTTTCCAGCCGCGTGGCGGCGGCATTCCTGCGCCTGCGTGTCGATAACCCGGCTGACGCGGCGCTGTTGAAATCCCTGGACGCCAAACTTTATCTGCCCGCCCGCAACCGGGATTTTGCATCCCTGCGCGAGGTGATGCAGCAGATCCATCCGGAGCCCCTGCCGTGAGCCTCGCCCCCGAAAACGAACAGCCATGGCAACGGCAGATCCGCCGCCAGACCGCCCTGCTGATCCTGCTGGTTGTCGCTCTGGTGACCACCGGGATCGGTTATGACCGCTGGTGGAACAATCGTCAGGAAATGCTCCGTCGGCAGATCGAGAAGGACCATCTGACGGCGGCGGTGCAGAGCGCCCAGGCCCTGTCCGAATTGCTCTCGGTGCGTCTTGATCTGATGCCTGCCATCTTGCCGGGCACCCCGGAGCCGGAACGGATTTCTGCCCGTAATTCCGTGGACAGCGTGCTGGACGCGGTGCATGGACACGTCATGCTGCTGGACCGCTTCAACCTGGCCGACCGCACCCCCGCCCTTACCACTCTTCTGGATATTGCCGTGCCGCAGTCCGGGCAGGTGTTGGCAAGCTGGAGGAATCTGGGGGTCGGTGATAACCCCAAACCCCTCACGGATGCGGTCAACCGCCTGGCCGATACCCTGGAACAACTGGAACGCCAGCACGTGTGGCAATACGAGCGTGAAAGCGAGTTGCTCATCGCCAGTGGCAAAACCCGTTTCGCGGAATTACTGGCGGTAGATGCCCTGCTGGCAGCGCTGGGGCTGCTGCTGACCTACGGCATTTTCCGCTCCATCAACCGGGCTATCCAGCGCCAGCAGTCGGTGGAGAATTCGCTTGCCAGAGCCCAGTCCATCGCCCACATCGGCCACTGGGAATGGGACATCGGCAGCGGCGCCCTGCTCTGGTCGGACGAGGTATACCGCATCTTTGGTCATGCCCCCAAGGCGTTTCCCGCCGACTATCGGTCGTTTTTGCAACAGGTGCATGAGGACGACCGCCAGGCGGTGGAAAGCGGCGTGGCGGCCGCCGTCGATCCGGCCCGGCGGATTCCTTACGCGGTGGAGCACCGCGTCCTGCGCCCCGACGGCGCCCTGCGCTGCGTGCAGGAGCGGGGCGAGGTGACCTTCGACCCCGCCAGCGGTCAACCCCTGCGCATGCTCGGCACGGTGCAGGACATCACCCGTTTCAAGGAGGTGGAGCAGGCCCTGCGTGACAGCAAGGCCGCCATGACCCAGGCCCAGCGCATCGGCCGCATGGGCCACTATCAACTGGACATAGAGCGTGGCCTGGCCTACCTGTCCGACGAGGCTTTCCGGGTCATCGGTCGTCCCCCCGCAGAGGACATGCCGCTGGACGAAATCCTCAATGGCGTGGTGGTCGAGGAGGACCGGGAACGCGTCAAGGCCGAGTTGGAGTCCGCCCTCCGGGGCGGCCAGTCCTTTATCACTTTTCACCGCGTGCGCCACCTGGACGGCAGCATCCACTGGGTGAACGTGGTGGGCGAGATCATTTTTCACTCCGGCACCGGCCAGCCACAGCGCATGGTGGGGGTATTGCGGGACATCACCGAGGAAAAGATCGCCCGCGACGAGATTCTGCGCCTGAACCACACCCTGGAGCAGCGGGTGCGGGAGCGCACCCGCGACCTGGAGCGGGAAAAACAGCGTCTGGCGGATTACCTGAACATCGCCGCCAACCTGATTGTGGCCCTGGATCACCAGGGCCGAGTTACCCTGCTCAACCGCAAGGCGTACCAGGTGTTGGGGTACCCGGAGGGCACGCTGGAGGGCCACGACTGGTTCGACCTGATCCTGCCGGAGCCGATCCGCGCCTCGGTACGCACCATGTTCGAAGTCTCCCTGCGCGACGCCACCCTGCCGGACCATTTCGAAAATCAGGTGCTCACCCGGGGCGGCACGCAACGGCTGGTGGAATGGCACAACGTGTTGCTGCGCGACGCCACCGGCGCGGTCATCGGCACCCTCAGCTCCGGGCTGGACATCACCGATCAGCGCCGCGCCGAACTGGAGCTGCGCCGCGCCCAGCGCATGGAGGCACTGGGCAACCTGTCCGGGGGCATCGCCCACAGTCTCAACAACCTGCTGCTGCCCATCAGCACACTGACCCAGATCACCTGCGACGATCTGCCCATGGACAGCAAACACCGGGGCAATCTGGAGCGGGTCATGCAGGCCAGCCAGCGGGCCGCAGACCTCACCCGGCGCATCCTTGCCTTCAGCCGCTGGGACGAGCCGCGCCTGGAAGTGGTGGACATGGCGCAACTGGTCAACGACACCCTGTCCCTGATCCTTCCCAGCACCCCCGCCAGCGCCAATCTGAACGCCAGCGTGGATGCGGATGTGGGCCGGGTGCTGGGCGATCCGGGGCAACTGGAGGGGGTGCTGATGAACATCGTCAGCAACGCGGTGGATGCGCTGGAGGGCAAGCCCGGCGATATCCGGGTGGAAGTGGCCAGCGGCGAAGGGCACCTGGGGCTGTTCCCCAACATGTTCCCCGACGGCGCGGTGCACATCCGCGTCAAGGACAGCGGCTGCGGCATGTCTCCGGAGGTGCGCGAGCGCATTTTCGACCCGTTTTTCACCACCAAGCCGGTGGGCAGGGGCACCGGCCTGGGCCTGTCCATGGCCCACGGCATCATTACCCGGCACGAGGGGGTGCTGGAAGTGGAAAGCAAACCGGGGCGGGGAACCCGTGTGGACATTTATCTGCCCCGCACCAGCCTGCCGTCCGGTACCCGGCTCCCGGAAACCGGGGCCCCGCAATCAACCGTCCTGGAGGAGAATCATGGCGCGCATTCTGGTGATTGACGACGAAGACCTGGCCCGCTACGCGGTGCGTACCATTCTGGAGCGCGCCGGGCATCAGGTGGAGGAGGCCGAGGACGGCGCGCGTGGCGTGGCGCGGCAGCGGGAAGCGCCCTTCGATGTGGTGATCACCGACATCATCATGCCCAACCGGGAGGGTATCGAAACCATCATGGACCTGCGTCGGGATTTTCCCCACACGCCGGTCATCGCCATTTCCGGCGGTGGGCGCGTGGGGCCGTCCGACTATCTGCGCATGAGCGTGCAACTGGGCGCCCGCGGCGCGCTGGCAAAACCGTTTACCCCGGAGGAACTGCTGGAGCAGGTCACCACCTGTCTGACCGCCATCTAGGGGGGCCTGGCGTCCACGGCGGCGGTCGGCATGTGGCCCCCCGTAGGTCAAGGCGCTCGATACCGGATAGTTTCCCTGCGGCACGTCGGGAAAAACCGATGATGGGCACGGCCGGTTTCGCGATGAAGCTGGCCGCGCCACGGGTTTTCCGCGGATACCGCCGGGGGGCGTCCCCCCCATGGTCTCCGGGGCTTCGACAGGCTCAACGTGAACGGGTTTTTTATATTTGGGATCAAGAGGGATGCGGCCGGTTTCGCGATGAAGCTGGCCGCGCCACGGGTTTTCCGTGAATACCGCCGGGGGGCGTCCCCCCCCGCTGGTGGTAGTGGGGTAGAATTCCGCCCATGCTGCGCCTGACGGACATCAAACTGCCCCTGGACCACCCGGAAGACGCCATTCGGGCCGCAATCCTCAAGAAACTCGGCATCGGTCCTGCGGGGCTGCGCGGCTATACCATCGCCAAGCGCAGTCCCGATGCCCGCAAGCGCCACGCCATCAGTCTGGTCTACAGCCTGGACGTGGAGGTGGCCGACGAGGCCAATCTGCTGCGCCGTCTGGCCCGCGATCCCCACGTGCGGCCTGCCCCCGACACTACCTACCGCTTTGTCGCCCGCGCCGGGCAGCCGTTGCCGAACCGCCCGGTGGTGATCGGCAGCGGTCCGTGCGGGCTGTTCGCGGCGCTGATTCTGGCGCAGGCGGGGCTGCGGCCCATCATTCTGGAACGCGGCAAGGCGGCGCGGGAGCGCACCGTGGATACCTTCGGTTTCTGGCGCGGCGGAGCGTTCGACCCCGAATCCAACGTGCAGTTTGGCGAGGGCGGCGCCGGAACCTTTTCCGACGGCAAGCTTTTTAGCCAGATCAAGGACCGCAGGCATCTGGGCCGCAAGGTGCTGGGCGAGTTCGTCCGGGCGGGCGCTCCGGAGGAAATTGCCTATGTCAGCAAGCCCCACATCGGCACCTACCGGCTGGTGAAGGTGGTGGAGAACATGCGTGCCGGTATCGAGGCGCTGGGGGGGGAGTATCACTTCCGGTCGCGGGTGGACGATCTGCACATCGAAAACGGGCGGGTAACCGGGGTGTCCCTGGCCGACGGCGAGGGCATCGCCTGCGACCATGTGGTGCTGGCGGTGGGGCACAGTGCGCGGGACACCTTCCGCATGCTGTTCGAGCGCGGGGTACACATGGAGCCAAAGCCGTTTTCCATCGGCGTGCGCATCGAGCACCCCCAGGCCCTCATCGACCGCTGCCGCTTCGGGCCGCAGGCGGGGCATCCGCGTCTGGGGGCGGCGGATTACAGCCTGGTGCATCACTGCGACAACGGCCGCTCGGTATACAGCTTCTGCATGTGCCCCGGCGGAACGGTGGTGGCGTCGTCCTCCGAGGTCGGCGGGGTGGTTACCAACGGCATGAGCCAGTATTCCCGCAACGAACACAACGCCAACAGCGCCATCGTGGTGGGGATCACGCCGGAGCAGGATTATCCGGGCTCGCCCCTGGCGGGCATCGATTTTCAGCGCTATTGGGAACAGCGGGCCTTCGAGGCCGGGGGGAGCGATTACCGGGCGCCCGGACAGCGGGTGGGGGATTTTCTGGCCGGGCGGCCGTCCACGGCGTTCGGCAGTGTGTTGCCGTCCTACACGCCGGGGGTGCGGCCCGGGGACGTGGGGCGGTGCCTGCCGGAGTTCGCGCGGGACGCGATCCGCGAGGCGCTGCCCGCCTTCGACCGGCAGATACGTGGCTTTGCCATGGAGGACGCGCTGCTGACGGCGGTGGAGACGCGCACCTCGTCGCCGCTGCGCATCACCCGCAACGACGCCTGCGAGAGCCTGAACGTGCGAGGGCTGTATCCGGCGGGCGAGGGGGCCGGGTACGCGGGGGGGATTTTGTCGTCCGCGGTGGACGGCATTCAGGTGGCGGAGGCGGTGTCGTTGAGTTTGCTGGGGGGCTTCGCCGCTGCGGGTTGATGAAGGCCCTCTTCAGCGCACGGTATAGCCGCGCCCTTCCAGACAGGCGCCCAGGGCGCGCAGATAGGCGGCGCGGCCCGGTGAGCCGGGGGCGGCGTCCAGCGGGTCGTAGCCGGTTTCATCCACCGCCCATTCATAACATTCGTAGCGGTCGCGGCTGCGCTCCGCATCGCTCTGCCCTTCGGCGGGGTAGATGAACAGGTCGTCTGACACGCCGTCGCCCTGCGCCATGGCCCGGTCGGCGCCGCGGGGTTTTTGCACCACGATGTATTCGCGGGTGGGGGAATCCCACAGATAGAAGGTGTCGTTCACATAAAAATAGCGGCTGGGACCGAGGTAAAAACTGATGTACCCGGCGGGGAGGTAGCGCACCCGGGCGCCGACGGGGGCGGAAACCACCAGATACACGTCGTCCTGGGGGCGGAAGAACACGCCGTCCCAGAAGAAGAACAGGCTGCTGCCGATGGTGATGCGCAGGTGGTCTTCCGGAAGGGTGCGTGTGCGGTAGCCCCGACGGTAGAAGGTGGGGTGTTCGCGCTCGTAATGCCCTTCGTGGTACTGCTGATAGAACTCGCGGCGCATTTGCTCGAACACGCGGCCCTGAGTGGCATCCAGCGTGCTTCGGGAACGGCGCATCTGGTCGTACACCATCCCCGGCGGCTGGCTGCGCTCCGTGCGCGTGTTCTGGCCGCCCTGGTCGCCCCGCTCGTTGTGATCGCGGTGGTTGCGCTGGTCGCGATTTTTGCCGCCCCGGTGGTCGTCATCGGCAAAGGTAGCGGACGGCAGCGCCCCTGTCAGGGGAATCAGCAGTAACAGAACCAACAGTCGGCGTGCGAGACGGGTCATGGCGTCACCTCCGTGGACTCCATTAGAGCACCGGGAGCGTCAACTTGCCAGTGGGGGGATGATTTGGAGGCGGTCACCGCTGGCGACGTGGTTGCCCACCTGGGCAATCGGACGGCGGTGTACCGCTCGCAGGACGGCACCGAACTGCGGGAGCTGAACGGCATCTTCCGGCGGTCCTACGTCGAGGTGCCCGGAGAGTTCGCGGGAACGGCGGTCCGGAAACCCACCTACACCACGGTGGCCGCCTACTGGCCGGAGATGTTCAAGCCGCAAGTGGGTGGAACGCTGGAGGTACAGGTGGATCCCGAGACGGTCATCACCTACACGGTGCGCGGGGCGGAACCGGATGGGGCGGGGCTGGTGGTGCTGGTGTTGGAGGGGCCGTGAATCAGCCGCCGAGCAGACGGCGCTGCAGGAGTGATTGCATGTTCCTGCGCCCGTCCGCGATGACAACGACGAAGACGGCGTTGCCCTCGACGTAGTAGATCACCCGGTATGGCTTGAAGAACACCTCGCGGAACTCGCGGATGCCGAACGCGGCGAGTTCCTTCGGGATCGTGCCCCGATCTGGAAGCTCGGACAGCCGGTTGAACACCGCTGCGATCTCGTCGAGCACGTACCCGGCCCGTTCCGGGGAATCGTGCTCGGCAATGTATTCGTGGATCTTGTGGAGATCCTGACCCGCGCGGCGGGTGAGGTTAACCGTGTACGCCATCAGCCTCGGGTCCGCAGCCGTGCAATGACGTCGGCGGCCGGTTCGAATTGGCCTTCCGCGACCTCCTGTTTTCCCAACGCCAGGATCTTGAGCAGGGCGAGCGCCTCCTGGGTCTCCTCATAGCTCTGGATGTCCTGCACGACCATCTTGGCCTCGCCGTTCTGGGTAATGACCAGCGGCTCGTGGGTTTCGCTCAGCTGGCGGACGATCTCCGCCGCGTTGGCCTTCAGGTAGCTGATGGGCTTGATCTGGGTGGCGAGGTTCATGGCGATCCTTTCAATAAACGCAGCGACCTAAATATAGACCATATTCGGTCATAACTCAAGAAATCTGAAATGCCCCACGTCCGAACCCAGATCAGAAACGCCGTGACCATGGCCCTTGCCGGCCTCGCCAGCACCGGCGCCAACGTCCATCCCTCCCGCGTCTGGATCTTGCAACAGACCGATCTGCCGGCGCTGCTGGTCTACGCGGTGAGCGACCAGGTGGACGAGGAACAGCTGACCATCGGCCGGCCCCGGAAGCTGACCCGCGACCTGTCCCTGGTGGTGGAGGCACGGGCGGCGGGGATTACCCTCGGACCTTCACCGCATAGGTGAAGGTGTGGGACAGGACTGCCAGAAAGCGATTTTTGCTGGGCGGGGCAATTTTGAGGGTGTCGAGGGCATCAACAATCAGAGCGGGGGTTACCTTCGCCAGGGCATAGTCGCCGAGCCGGTCCTTCCACCACCGGAGCTGGCGGGCCTGCCCCTTCTGGGTGCTGGCTGTCTTGTGGGGCAGCACATCAACCTCGTAGCGGTCGATCAGCTCGACCAGGGTACGGCGCCGTGTCTCGGCGCGGTTGAAGTGGCGGTTCTCCCGGATCGCTGCCTCGGTGGACTGGACCCACTTCTGGGCGTCGCCCTTGCGCTGGAAGGTAGCGATCTCCGGCGGGTGGCCCTTGATGCGGATCCGCGCCCGGTAGGTGACGTTGCCGTGGGTGCCGACGCGCTTCTCGATCAGTGCCATGGGTCCTCCTCCTGGGGGTCGGGACCCATCCTACCAGCCTTCTCCGGCACTGTCCCAAAAATGTCCCAAATGGCCGGGTCGGCCGAGGTGTGGCGGTGGCAGAATCGTCGTAACTACTTGAAATATTTGGTGCCGGAGCCGGGAGTCGAACCCGGATGGAAGTAACTTCCGAGGGATTTTAAGTCCCTTGCGTCTACCCGTTTCGCCACTCCGGCGCACCTGGCTGGTATGGTACGGCATTTGGCCCCATACCGGCACAGTGCCCGGTGTCCGTGAAAATGGCTGAAGGGGGCAGGAGGAGGCTGGCCGGGGTGGCCCTGCGTCCGCAAATATGGCGGGGGGGGATGGAGGCGCCGGGCGGATTTGAACCGCCGAATAAAGGTTTTGCAGACCTCTGCCTTACCACTTGGCTACGGCGCCGTAACCAGATTCTGTCGATCCCGCTTTACCCACCGGTTCGTCCGCGCCCGGTCACATGAAGCCCCCCGGTCCGCATTTCTGGCCACAGGGCCGGGGAAGGAGGGCGCATGCGCCGCGAGTGCGGGGAGGCGCAATTGTAGTGTCCGGGGTGGGGGCGGCGCAAGCCGGATCGCCCCGAAGCGGGCCCGATACAAGACATTTTCCGCCCCGATCCTTATAATCACGGGCCAACTGGTGACTTTCGTCGTGAGGCTCGCAGCGACGTGCGAGGCGGCTTGTGCAGCGGCCCCCGCCGCTGCCGGTTTTTTTTGCAAACCCCCGGCGCCCCCGGCGGCCGGAACAGGGAGGTGTGGCAAATGGGTGCGATCCGGCGCGCATTGGTGAGTGTGTCCGACAAAACCGGAGTGGTGGAGTTCTGCAAGGCCCTGGCCGCCATGCAGGTGCAGGTGCTGTCCACCGGCGGCACCGCCAAGGCCCTCCGCGACGCCAGCGTGGCGGTGACCGACGTGTCGGAATACACCGGCTTTCCGGAAATCATGGAAGGGCGGGTAAAAACCCTGCATCCCAAGGTGCATGGCGCCCTGCTGGCCCGGCGCAGTTCCAAAGAACACATGGAACAAGCCAGGGAACACGGCATCGAGCCCATCGACCTGGTGGTGGTCAACCTGTATCCCTTCGAGGCCGCCATCGCCAGGCCGAAGTGCAGCTACGAGGACGCCATCGAGAACATCGACATCGGCGGCCCCACCATGCTGCGCTCCGCCGCCAAGAACCACGAGGACGTGACCGTGGTGGTGGACCCGGAGGACTATGCGGTGGTACTGGAGGAAATGCGCCAGAAAAAGGCCGCCACCACGCTGGAAACCCGCAAGCGCCTGGCGCGCAAGGTGTATGAACACACCGCCCATTACGACGCGGTGATCTCGGCGTGGATGGCGGCGCAGGAGCCGGAGCAGGAGCGCTTCCCCAAGGTGCTGTCCCTCACCTATGACCGGGTGCAGACCCTGCGCTATGGCGAAAACCCGCACCAGAAGGGGGCGTTTTACCGCGACCCGATCCAGAACGAGGCCTCGGTGGGCACCGCCCGCCAGTTGCAGGGCAAGGAGATGTCGTTTAATAACTTTCTCGACGCCAACTCGGCGCTGGAGCTGGTCAAGGAGTTCAGCAACACCACGGCGGTGATCGTCAAGCACAACAACCCGTGCGGGGTGGCCTCCGCCGACGCCCTGCTGGACGCCTACCGGCTGGCGCGGGACACCGACCCGATCTCCGCCTTCGGTGGCGTGCTCGCCTTCAACCGCGAGGTGGACGCCGCCACCGCCCGGGAGATTGCCTCCACCTTTGTCGAGGTGGTGATCGCCCCCGGCTACAGCAAGGAGGCCCTGGGGGAACTGGCCACCAAGAAGAACGTGCGCCTGCTCAGCGTGGGCGACCTGACGCGCACCGTGGGCGGCATGGACCTCAAGCGCGTGGTGGGCGGACTGATCTATCAGGACCGGGATCTGGGCATGGTGCCGGACGTGCGGGCGCTGGAGGTGGTGTCGAACCGTGCCCCCACGGACGAGGAATACCGGTCCATGGCTTTTGCCTGGAAGGTCTGCAAGCACGTCAAATCCAACGCCATCGTGTACGTCCGGGGCGAGCACGCGGTGGGCATCGGCGCCGGGCAGATGAGCCGGGTGGATTCGGCCAAGCTCGCGGTGCTCAAGGCCAATTTTCCGTTGCAGGGCACGGCCATGGCCTCGGACGCCTTTTTTCCGTTCCGCGACGGCATCGACGCCGCCGCCGACGTGGGGGTGTCGGCGGTGATCCAGCCGGGGGGCAGCGTGCGCGACGAGGAGGTGATCCAGGCCGCCAACGACCACGGCATGGCCATGGTGTTCACCGCCATGCGCCACTTCCGGCACTAGCGGAAGGAGCAAAGGCATGGCCCTGCGCCGTTACAAGGACATTTTTCCCAAGGTGGACGCCTCTGCCTATGTGGACGAGAGCGCCCAGGTGATCGGCGATGTAGTGATTGGCGCCGAGTCGGGCATCTGGCCGGGGGTGGTGGTGCGCGGCGATGTGAATTACATCCGCATCGGCGCCCGCACCAACATTCAGGACAACAGCACACTGCACGTGACGCGCCGCACCCACCCGCTGGTGGTGGGGGACGACTGCACCGTGGGTCATGCGGTGATCCTGCACGGCTGCACACTGCGCGACCACGCCTTCATCGGCATGGGGGCGGTGGTGATGGACGGCGCCGAGGTGGGCGAGTTCGCCATGGTGGGGGCCGGGGCGCTGGTGACCCAGGGCAAGCAGATTCCGCCCCGCTCGCTGGCGGTGGGCTCCCCGGCCAAGGTGGTGCGAGAGCTTACCGACGACGAGGTGGAGCGCATCCGCCGTTCGGCGAAAAATTATGTGGAAGACCGCCTGAACTTCATGTGACGGGGGGCCTGGCAGGGCGCTTCAGCGCGCCGGTGGTGCGGGGGGGCGGTTCTGGTGGTCGGAGTCGTCCGGGTCGCCGGGGGTGTAGGGGATCACCCGTTCCCGCCAGCAATACACGCACAACTTGCGGTGCGGGTCACCAATGTAGCGGTGGCCGAGCAGAAAACACAGGCGCGCGCGGATGCCGTGCCACAGCTTCACGCCTGTGGTTCCGGAGTTCGCATCGGCAGCGCCTGGTGCATCCGTCCGGCCCGTCCCCCGCGCGGGCGCGGGGTGGCGGCGCTAGAGCTCACGCTCCACGTAAGAGGAACCCTTTTTGCACCGGATGACGGCGCGGATCCCCTGGATGCGGTCGGGGTGGTTGTGGGCGGTGCTGGTGACGGGAACGTGACGATAGGTGGGGGGCACCTGCACCGGGGCGCTTTCGGCGCCGAGCTGGCCGTTGTTCCACAGCACCCGCAGGTACACGTCGCCGCCGTGGCCGCACTGACCGCTGACGGTCACGGTCAAACGGGTGGCCTGTTGCAGGGTGTCCGCGTCAACCCGGTCAATGGCGATCTGACACATGCTTCGGTCCTGTCTTCCTCGAGTAGTGGCGCGGTATCCGCCGATGTTTTTCCGAAGCCGGTAATATACCAGCCCCTCGCGGCTTATTCCATTCCTGCGCTGGCGGCGATTTGCCAGTCCGGGTATCTGCCGGCACTGCCCGGTCGGCCCCGCCCCGCCGATTGCAGGTGGCCCCCCCCTTTTTTTGTCCACCCTCCAGCCCCGGTCTGGACCGCCGGACGATTTCGAACAGATTGGACAAAAATGTTATATCCACTTGAAAAATAAAGTTTTTTTTGGATAAACCCCTCATGAGTCGAAAGCCGTTTCCCGAAACGTAGCATGGAGAGCAGAACTCGGATCCGGGCTGGCGTCGTGGGGGCCACCCGGGCGTCGTCCGGCGGGAACGATTCCCGCGCGGCGGCGGCAGACAGGAGTGTGATGATGGATTCCAATGGCCGCAGACAGAGACCGACAGGGCATCGGGAGGATGACCGGCAACTGCCGCTTCGGGTAGCGGTGACGCACGCGGCACGGCGTGCCGTGATGGGGGCGCATCCGGAACGGCTGGAACTGGTGCAGGCGTTGTCCCAAAGGGTGCTGGAAGGCTCCTACGACGTGGACGCCGCCCGCGTGGCGCGCGCCATCGCCCGCAACCTTCCGGGAGGCGCGCACCACCCCGGTGGTTGAGGGTCCGCAGTAAAGGTCCTGGGCGCGGGTGTGTGGTGATCGCCCACGGGCGCCGGAATCTTTCGGGATTCCGGCGCTTTTTTTTTCAGAAAAGTGGCCCAAGGCATCCAGATTTCCCTACCCACTTGCCGACAAGAGGGGGATGGGTGTGGGTCGGGCGCGGAATTGCCGCGTTACCGACCGGTAACGGCGCCAGGGCCGAGTGGAGTTTTTTTCAAATGCTCATTCTGACACGGAAGTTGGGTGAGGGAATCGTCATCGGGCCCGACATCGTGGTCCGCGTGGTGGAGGTCAAGGGGGGGCAGGTGAAGCTGGGCATCGAGGCCCCGCGCAACACCTCGGTCCACCGCGAAGAGATTTTTCGCCGCATTCACGAGGAAAACGTGCGCGCCGCAGCGGGTACCCCCGACCAACTGGACCAGGTGGTACGCACCTTGCGTCCCGGTACTGGCGGCGGCAACAGTGGCGGCAGCAACAGTGGTGGTTCAGGGGGCGAGACCCGGGGCGGTCCGCTGCGCGGTCGCAAGCCCCGCGGGGGAACGCCATGAAACACACCCCGCAGCAGGGCGCAAACCGGCCCCGGCGGAATACGCCGGGCGGTGCGACGGAAACCACGCCGCAAAAGAGAGGGAACATGAGCCAGAAGGCACAGATGCGGATCGCCACCAGCCGGTTTGGCCAGGTCCAGTGCGACGCGGACGCGGTACTGAAATTTCCCCGCGGGCTGGTGGGTATTCCCGAACTTACCCATTTTGTACTGCTGGATGGCTCCGGCCCCCTGCGCTGGCTGCAGTCCGTGGATGAACCCGAGGCGGCCTTTGTGGTGGCGGATGCCGACCTGTTCGTGGACGCCGCGATCACCGCCGCCCACGACGACCTGCTGCTGATCGGCGCCGAGGCCTCGGTGGCCGCGGTGCAGGTGCTGGTGCTGCTGACCATCCCGGCGGACGATCCGAGCGCCGCCACCGCCAACCTGATGGCCCCGTTGCTGATCAACCAGGACAACCGGCGCGGCGTGCAGACGGTGTTGCCGGATCACTTTCCGGTACAGCATCCGGTGGCCAGCCGCTTCTGCCATCCGCTGCCGGCGATGGTGTAGCCGGGCTTCTTCCGCGCCGCCAGCCGACCGCCGTAAAATCGCCAAATGATTGACGCATAGCGTCCGGGCGCGGTCATTCCGACTCCCGCCCGTGGACATGTGGTGCCGCTCCCAACGGGTGGCAGCCACCTCTCCTGCCGATCCGGGTGGCCGCTCACGGCCTTGGGTGCTGTGGCCCGCCTTGTCCCGGCGGTCCCCGCCGCGCCGGGCTGTCCCAAGGCCTGTGCCGGGGGGTGTTCTTCCAGGGGTTGGAGCGGAATCCGGGCCGGAAACCCCCGATGGTTCCGCCCGCCGGAATCCACCAGAATGGCCGGGCCACTCCAGCCGGGGTTGACGGATACGGCAACATTCCTGCATAACCCCCATTCGGGCTCCCCCCCATGCCGGGCAGCGGAGCGACAGGATGGTGGATCGTGGCCAAGGCGAAATCGGCAGGCGGTCGGGAGACTCCGCATCCGGGAGGGGGGCGTGGCGCTGACGTGCGCCGCAAATCCGCCACACCGCCCGCCGTCCGGGATGCCCCCCCATCGGCTCCCGCCACCGACATTTCCCAGGACATTCTGGCCAGCCTGGAGACCTTCGAGGAAATTGGCGAATCCCTGCGTGGCACCTCGGAGGTAGCGGAAATCTGCGACCGCGTGGTGCAGGTGCTGAAGGCGCGCATGGGGCTGGAAACCTGCTCCATCATGCTGGTCAACGGCGACGGGCGTCTGGTCAACGTGGCCGGCACCTCGCCCCGTGGCAAGGGAGCGGCGCCCACCGTGCATCGCAGCTTCCGCCTGGGGGAAGGTATTGCCGGGTCGGTGGCCGAGAGCGGCGAGGCCATTCTGCTGCCGGATGTGACCGAGGACCCGCGCTTTACCACCGGGCGCACCGCCCCCACCGTGCGTTCCCTGCTGTGCCTGCCGATCAAGGGCAAGGGGGAAGGGGCACACGGCTCTATCGGGGTGCTCAACCTGAGCCACGGCGAGCCGGGCTTTTTTTCCCATCACCACCGCACCGTGTTCGGCATCCTTGCCACCCTCCTTGGCCGTTTGCTCACCGAGGCGCGGCTGGCCCAGGAACTGACCCGCTTCAACCGCGAACTGGAAGAGCAGGTGGCGGAACGCACCCGCGAGATTCAGGCCTCCCACGCCTATCTGGAACAGTTGCTGGAGCAGGCCACCGACGTGATCCTGACCGTGGACTGGCGCGGTCGGGTGACCTACGCCAACCCGTGCGTGCGGGTGCTTGGGTATGCGCGGGAAAACCTGATGGGGCAGCCGTTCTCGGTGCTGTGCCCGGCGGGTACCCTGCCGGTCCCCCTCAAGGACGCCCTGGCCGGGGTGGTTGGGCAGCATGTGGAAATTGTCCTGCAGGCGAAGGACGGCGCCCAGCTCGATACCTGGTGCAGTTTTTCCCCCCTGGAATCGCCGGACGCGGGGGGGCGCGGCGCGCTGGTGATGATCCGTGACGTGACCCGGGGCAAACGTCTGGAACTGCAGGTGCGACAGATGGAAAAACTCACCGCCATCGGCACCCTGGTGGCGGGCATCGCCCACGAGATCAACAACAAGCTGGTGCCGATCCTGGTCTACTCCGAACTGCTGCAGCGCGCCGAACTGGGGGAACGGGAGATGAAGCTGGTGAAGACGGTGCACAAGTCCGCCGTCAACGCCCGGCACATCATGGATTCGCTGCTGCGCTTCTCGCGCCAGGAGGCACCGCGCAAGGAGTTGTGTTCCCTCAACGAGGTGGTGCAGGACGTCATCAACATGGTGCAGTTCCGCACCCGCAAGCAGGACGTCACCCTGACCTGCGAACCGGGGGAGGGAATTCCGCCCCTGTCGATGGACGCCCACCAGATCGCCCAGGTGGTGCTGAACATCGTCAACAACGCCTGCGACGCGGTGGAGGGCATGTCCGGCACGGTGTCGGTGACCACGCGCATGGCCGGGGGCGAGGCGCGAATCCTGATTGCCGACAACGGCCCCGGCATCGACCCCAAGGTGCAGGCGCGCATTTTTGATCCGTTTTTCACCACCAAGGAGGTGGGCAAGGGCACCGGGCTGGGTTTGTCACTGTGTTACGGCATCGTGCAGGAGCACGGCGGCGGCATCCGCGTGGAAAGCCGCCCCGGCGCCACGCGTTTCGAGGTCACCCTGCCGGTGGAAAGCGGGCAGGAGGTGGTGCGTGCGCCCCGGCGGGCGCCCGCCATCGCGGCGCGGCGCGGGCGCTGTCTGGTGGCGGATGGCGACCCCACCCTGCGCGAGGTGCTGGAGCATGTGCTGGCCGGTCACCACGAGGTGGTGCCGGAAACCACCGGCAACGGTGTGATCGCCCGGCTGGCGGAGGGGAATTTTTTTGATGTATTGCTGCTGGATTTGAACCTGTCGGAGCGCCCCGGCGAGGAGGTGCTGGCGTGGATTCACCAACACCGGCCGGAACTGATGGCCCGGGTGGTGCTGATGACCAGTGGCGTGGACGATCTGGAGCGGCTGCGGCAGCGCAACCTGAAGGCCGGGTGCGTGGTCACCAAGCCGTTCCAGATGGAGGAGGTGCAGCAGGCGGTGGCGGGCATGCTCGCCAGCGGTGAACCGGGAGCGGGAACGCCGGAGGTGGCGGGGCCGATCTGAGGCCTGGCCAACACGATGCCGTCTGAAGACCGTCGAAACGGGCAGTCGAAAGGGCAGTCAAGCTGGGGTGAACCGGATATGAGCAATACGCGGGTAGATCGGATCTTGGCGTTGGGCGGCGGAGAGGTGCTGGACAAACTGTCCGCATGTCTGGCCGGTCAGGGCTATGCGGTGCTGCAAGTGGGCGATTCGTCCCAGGCGCGGCGCATGCTGGAGGCGGGCGACGTGGACGCGGTGGTGGCCACCGCCACCGCCCGCGCACTGCCGGACCTGCTGGCGGAGGACGCCACGGGCCGACCGTGGATCGTGCTGGGCCACCCGGAGTCCGGCCCGGTGCCGGAGGGGCGGGTGACGGTGCTGGGCAGCGCTGTTTCCAGCACCCTGCTGTGCAAGGAACTGGCGCGGCTGCTGGCGGCGGCGCGCTCGCGGGAGCGCCATGCCCAGGTGTAACGCACCAGGGTACGACGACCGTGCCCGCCACGCCGGTCGCATGTGCCAGTCCCGTGCGCCGGTTCTGACTGTTCGAAGCCGCTGCGCCGCGTCCGGTTTTCCCGGCGGTGGCCCGCCGCGCCTACGGTAATTCCCACACAATGGTGAAGGGGATGCGCGCCTGAGCGGGTTCCTCCGCGCCGCGCCGCACCGATGCCAACACGGTCCACTCCCCACCCATGGAAAAATCAACCTCTGCGGTGTAACTCCCCTTGCCGTCACCGGCGGCGGGAATCCACAGCTCGTCGGTGTTCATGGGCATGCCGTCCATGAAGGCGCGCAGTTTGACCTCGCCGCCGCTCAGGAGCCGGTCACCGTCCTGCACGCGGAGGGTCAGACGGGTGGGGCCGAGGGCCGCGGGGGACGGATCGCTGCGCACCTCGATGCGGAACGGACCCGCCGCCGCGGTCTTGTCCGGCGCCCGGCTACACCCCGGCGCAAGCGCCACCGCCAGCGTTACCACCAGCGCCACCGCCAGCAGTGGGAGAAAAACCCCGCCCGGCTTACTGGAAGAACGGTTTTGGCGCGGCACTGGAGGTTCCCTCCGGCAGGGTGGGTGACGGTTCCGCCTTCTCCGACTCCTCTTCCGGGGGCGCCGGTGGCGGGGTGGTGTACAGCACCGGCAGCAGGGATTCGATCTGCTCTGCGGACAGCGGTCCGCCCTGTGCCTTGCCGAAGCCGGGCATCTCGGTGCCAAGGCGTCCGCTGGTGATCATGTCGCGCAGGAACCCGGCGGATTCCGGCGGATAGGCGCCCAGGGCCGGGGCGGTCTTGCCCTGACGCTGGCGACCGTGACAGAACCAGCAGGAAGCGTCGTACAGCTCCTGCCCCAGCTTGCCCACGGTGGGGTCCACGTGGCACTCGGCGCATTTGGGGCCGAACAAGGTCTCGCCGACCTTGAAGCCCTCGTGCATCGAGGCGTCCACCTGGGCCACCACCTTCAGCTCCAGTTCCGGCTCCTCGCTGTCGTTGGAATGCACGGTGATGACACGGGTCACCTCGCCGCTGCGGGCGGCGGAGTCGTAGCTGACGTCGATGAAGCTCTGGCCCCCCGGCGGGATGACGTCCTGGCCCGCCAGCACCGCCGTGCAGCCGCAGGGGGTGGTGACTTCCGAGATGGCCAGGTCCGCGTCTCCAACGTTGGTGAAATAGAAGCGGTAATCCATCACCTTGCCCTGCACCACGCGCCCGAAGTGGTGCTCCCGCTCCTGAAATTCCATGCGCGGTCCCGCCCAGGCGGTGGCGGTGGTCAACCAAAGCACACCCCAAAGCACACCGCAAAGTACGCCGCAAAGTGCGGCGGCGGGCAGCCGCCGCATCGGTTGGCGCGGCTGTAGACTCGCCTGTGGACTCATTAACGGTCCGCCTTCATGGATTCGGCAATGGTCGCCTCGACATTGAGCAGGGAGTAGTCACGGGCGCGGATGTAGTTGTCGAGGACCACGGTGGGGGTGCCGGTGACGCCGCTGGCCTTGGCCTCGCGCTTGCCGTCCTCCAGTCGCTGGCCCATGGCGTTGTTGTTGTAGTCGCGCTTGAAGACCTCGATGTCCAGCCCCACCTGTTTGGCGATGCCCAGCAAGATGTCGGGCCGCGACACGTCCAGGCGGTGCTCCCAGATGGCGGAAAACAGGGCGTCGCGCATGGCGTCGCCCTTGCCCTGCGCGTCGGCCAGATAATAGGCCAGGATCGGCACCGGCGAGGCCTGGGCGTCCACGATCGGGTATCCCACATAGTTGATGTGCAGCTTGTCGCCGTATTCCTTGCGCAACACCGGCACGATGGTGCTTTCGAACTGGTGGCAGTGGCTGCAGAAGAAGTCGAAATAGACCGTCATCTGGATGGTGCCCTTCTGGTGGGTGCTCTTGCGCCCCTCCAGCTTGATGTAGGGCGACAGATTGGGGTCGGGCTTGGCGATGGCCGCCGGAGGGGTCGCCGGTGTGGAGGTGGCGGCGGGCTTGGCGGGCTTGGCCGGGGCGGGGGAGGGGTCTGCGGCCCACACGGCGGCGGGGAACAGGATGCACAGGGCCGCGACGGTTGCAAGGGAACGGGCGAGGGTTCGGGTGACTCGGTTCAGCATGGAAAGAGGTCTCCTGTGGTCGGGGGTCTACATGGGGGAGGCGGAAGCGGTGGCTTCCGATGCCAGCAGGGCATTGAACAGGGCCAGGGGTGCGGCACCGTCCCACTCGTGGGCGCCAACGGCGCGGCCCAGAATCATGCCATCGGGGCCGATCAGAAAGGTCGAGGGCATGCCGGATACCAGATAGGCGTCTCCTGCGCTGGCCTCGGGGTCGAGCAGCACCGGCAGCTTCCAGCCGTAGCCCTCGACAAACATGGATACGTGGGCGGCGGGGTCGCGGTCCAGGGAGATTGCCAGCACCACCAGGTTGCGCCCCTGCATGTGGTTCGACAGGCGCTCCAGCGAGGGCATCTCCTTGATGCACGGGCGGCACCAGGTGGCCCAGAAATTCAGCACCACCAGCTTGCCGCGATAGTCGGACAGGCGCACCAGGCTGCCGTTCAGGGCGGGCAGGGAAAACTCCGGCGCGTCACGGGGCTTGTCCGAAGGGGTCATCCCCGCGGCGGTGTAGAGCTGCCCGGACACTCCCGGCGCGGCCGCGGCCCAGGCCGGGCCTTCCCCCAGAGGGGTTGCCGCCGCCAGGGCGCCCGCCAGCAGCAGGGTGCCGGCCAGAAGTCGGCGCAGGCTAGCGGGCATCGGCTTTGGCATGACGTTGCAGGTAGCGGAGGATCTGCTGGTATTCATCGTCGGGAACCTGGGGCACGTTCTGGGAACGGATGTTCTGCGCCATGCGGCCCACCACCGCCACCCACTGGCCGTAGGTCATGCGCGCCGGGTCCGGCAGGGCGTGACACAGGCTGCAACGGCGCACGTACAACTGGGCGTCGGCGCTGGTGGCCTCCGGAACCTCAAACGGCTCCATGCAACCCGCCAGCAGCGCCAGGGGCAGGGCGGACAAAAGCCCGAACAGCAGCCGTATGGGCCTATCGGACCGCATCATCGCCGGGAGATTATACTGCATCGGGAGGCCATTCGCCCACCCGCAACGGAGACACCGCTTCGGCCGGGGGGTGAACAGCGCGCCAATCTGTTGACGTGAGGGGCATAAAGTCCCTATCCTGTCAGACCTTTTTGCGGTGGCATTTGACGAGGAGTTTGCCGTGTCCGAACGGTCCCAGGACGATGTGCAGCCGACACCGCCAGTTCAGCCGGTGCAGGCGGTGCGGGGCGTCAAGGATGTGCTGCCCGACGAGGCCCCCAACTGGCAGTTTTTGGAAAAAACCTGCCGGGAGTGGTTCGCCCGCTACGGCTTCGACGAAATCCGGGTGCCTATTTTTGAGGCCACCGGGCTGTTCGCCCGCTCCATCGGCGAAGACACCGATATCGTCGGCAAGGAAATGTACACTTTCGACGACAAGAGCGGGCAGTCCCTGTCCCTGCGTCCCGAAGGCACCGCCGGGGTGATCCGCGCCTACATCCAGTCGGGCCTGCAGCGGGAGGCGCTGGTGCGCCTGTATTACCAGGGGCCGATGTTCCGGCACGAGCGTCCCCAGGCCGGGCGGTTGCGCCAGTTTCATCAGATCGGTGCCGAGGTGCTGGGTTCCGAAAGCCCCCTGGCGGACGCCGAGGTACTGGTGCTTACCGCCGACCTGTTCCAGGCCTTGGGCCTCGACGGCCTGCAACTGGAAATCAACTCCATCGGCTGCCGGGAGTGCCGCCCCCGTTACACGGTGGCCCTGCGCGGTTTTCTGGAGGGGCGTGCCGCCGACCTGTGCGAGAACTGCGTGCGGCGTACCGCCACCAACCCGCTGCGGGTACTGGACTGCAAGGTGGAAACCTGCCGCACCCACACCGCCGCCGCCCCGTTCATCCCCGATCACCTGTGCGCGGCCTGCGCCGACCACTTTGCGGTAGTGCGCGGCCAGTTGGAGGCCGCCGGGGTGGGGTTTGTGGTGAATCCGCGCATGGTGCGGGGACTGGATTACTACACCCGGACCGCCTTCGAATGGACCTCCGACCGCCTCGGGGCGCAAAGCACCGTGGCTGCCGGTGGGCGTTACGACCGGCTGGTGGAACAGCTTGGCGGTCAGGCGCGCCCCGGCATTGGCTTCGCCCTTGGCGTGGAGCGACTGCTGTTGCTGATGGAGACCCGCCCGGCCACGCCGCCGGACCTGTTTGTGGTGCTGGCGGGGGAGGGTGCGGAAGCTGCCCTTGCCCCGGTGTTACGGGCGGTGCGGGGCGCGGGGCTGAAGGTGGACCGCGCCTACGGCGGGTCGATGAAAAGCCAGATGAAGCGAGCCGGCAAGAGCGGCGCCCCCCGGTGCCTGATCGCCGGAGACGACGAACTGGCGCGCGGCACGGCGGTGCTGCGCGACATGGTCGCGCACAGCCAAAGGGAAGTTCCCCTCGCCGAGGTGGTCGCCGCGTTGAAGTAGCCGAGGGGTAACGTGCGCCCCCCGCCCCCACCGCATTGGCGAAGGCCCTGTCAAGGGCGCAGAAGCGGCGTTCAGCCCCTTGCGTTGCCCTTGCGGGGGGCGGAAGAAAAGGCGCGGTCTGGTTCGCGATGAAGCTGGCCGCGCCATATGTTTTACGCGAATACGCCCGCCGGGGCTCCCCGGCCGCGATGGACGGGGCCGTGACAGGGGGCGCAGAAGGGGCGGCGCCCCCGCACCCCCACGTCCGGGTTTTCTCCCACGTCGATTCCGGCCCCCCCTATCCCCAGCCCTTTCCCCCCCAATGGGGAGGAAAGGGGGGTGCTGTGCGCACGGCACGTGATGCGGAAAGTGACTGATCGGATTTGTCCCGCGTGGGACCGGCTGGAATAGCCGTCACGTATAGTTTGTCGTCGAACAGTGACACTGGCAGGGGGACGGAAAAAGCGGAAGAAAAAGGCGCGGTCTGTTTCGCGATGGACGGGGCCGTGACGGGGGTTTTACGCGAATATCGCCGGGGGGCGTCCCCCCCTGGGTTTTACGCGAATACCGCTGCGGGCCGTGCCCGCTGCCTGCCGGGGCTCCCCGGTCGCGATGAAGCTGGCCGCGCCACGGGTTTTGCGCGAATACCGCTGCGGGCCGTGCCCGCCCCCCCAACGGGGAGGAAAGGGAGGTGCTGTGCGCACGGCACGTGATGCGGAAAGTGACTGATCGGATTTGTCTCGCGTGAGACCGGCTGGAATAGCCGTCACGTATGGTTTGTCGTCGAACGGTGACACTGGCAGGGGGACAAAAACCGAGGAAAAGACGCGGCCGGATTCGCGATGGACGGGGCCGTGACAGGGGTTTTACGCGAATATCGCAGCGGGCCGTGCCCGGCCTAGGCGTCGACGACTTCCTTGAGTTCCTTGCCGGCCTTGAAAAAGGGGACGCGCTTGGCGGGGACGGTGACTAGTTCGCCGGTTTTGGGGTTGCGTCCCTCGCGGGCGGCGCGGTCGCGCAGGCGGAAACTGCCGAAGCCGCGAATCTCCACCTTGTCGCCCACTGCCAGGGCGTCCTTGATGCTGGCGAACATGGTCCCTACCAACACGTCCACCTGGGCGCGGGTGAGTCCATCCACCTTGCGTGCGATGCTGTCTACCAGTTCAGCCTTGGTCATAACAAATCCTCAACGTCTCGGGGGACACACTTTCCCATTATAACGACAACATATACAGGATTCGAGAGTTCTGGCCGGCAGGCATGCTGCCAAACAGGGCAGACACCCAGGAAAGGTGGCTTTTGGTTTCGCCCAGCAGCTCGTCGATGCGGCTGGGGCGGTCCTCGACCACGGCGGGGCGGCCCTCGATTCCGACCAGGGAACCGGCCTTGCGGATGGCGGTTTCCAGATTGCCCAGTTCATCCACCAGCCCGGCCTCCAGGGCCTGCTGTCCGCTGAAGATGCGGCCATCGGCCAGGGCTCGAATCTCCTTCACGTCGCGTCCCCGGCCCTCGGCCACGGCCTTGATGAACTGGCCGTGCATGTCGTCCATCACCGCCTGCAACAGGGCCCGCTCGGCATCGGTCATGGGGCGGAACGGCGAGGCGATGTCCTTGTTGAGCCCGGCCTTGATGGTGACGCTCTGCACGCCGATTTTTTCCAAAAGCCCCTGCACGTTGACGGTGGTCATGATGACACCGATGCTGCCGGTGATGGTGCCGGGGTTGGCGACGATGGTGGTGGCGGGGGCCGAAACGTAATAGCCGCCGGAGGCGGCCAGGGTGCCCATGGAGGCGACCACGGGTTTGCCGCTGTCGCGGAAGGCGCGTACCGCGTCGTGAATCTCCTGCGAGGCGACCACGCCGCCGCCGGGGCTGTCCACGCGCAGCACCATGGCGCGCACCATGGGGTCGCGCTGATAGCGCTGAATCTGCTTGATGATGTGGCGGGATTCGAAGATCTCGCCTTCGACGCGCACCAGAGCCACCTGGCCGTGGCCGCTGCTCTGTGCGTGATGAACGGCGATGTAGCTGGCAAGGAACACCAGCAGGGCGACGGCGGCAAAGATGCCGAAACCGGATTTCAGGGCCTTTACGGACGGAATCCGCATGGTCGCCGCCTCCCTACGGCATATCCGGTCGGTCCGCAGTGCGCGATGCACACGCGGCCCACACGGCCACGGTCAACCGGGGGCAGTCCCGGACTGCCGGAAAAAATCTTCCGGCAGTCCGGGGGATGCCCGGCTGTACAGGTCTAGCGGTCCTTTTTGGCCTGATCCTTCATCTGATCCTGAATCAGGCTGCCCAGGGTGGTGCTGCTCGGCTCCTTGCGGGAACCGACATAGTCGGCCACGTCGCCAGCGGCGGAGTCCTCGGTCATGGCGCGGATGGAGAGGGCAATTTTCTGCTCCTCGGCATCCAGGCGGATGATCTTGGCCTGCACTTCCTGGCCGACGGTGACCACATCGCTCATGCGCTTGCCTTCCTCGGTGGGAATCTCGCTGGCCGGGATAAGGGCCTCGATGCCCTCTTCCAGCTCGGCGAACACGCCGAAGTCGGCAATCTTGACCACCTTGGCGGTGTGCACGCTGCCCACCGGGTAGGTATCGGGGATGCGGGTCTCCCACGGGTCACCGGCAAGCTGCTTGTAGCCCAGGGAGATGCGCTCCTTGGCGCGGTCCACCTTGAGCACCACGGCCTCCACTTCCTGGCCCTTCTGGAACAGGTCGGAGGGGTGCTTGATGTGCTTGGTGTAGGAGATGTCCGACACGTGGATGAGGCCGTCGATGCCCTCCGGCAGGCCGACAAAGGCGCCGAAGTCGGTGAGGTTGCGCACCACACCCTTGATGCGCTGGCCGACCACGTAGTTCTGCTCCACCAGATCCCACGGGTTGGGCTGGGTCTGTTTCATGCCCAGAGAGATCTTGCGGGTCTCGGGGTTGATGGACAGCACCACCACTTCCACGGCGTCGCCCACGGTGACCACCTTGGAGGGGTGTTTGACGTCGGCGGCCCAGGACATTTCGGACACGTGGCACAGGCCTTCGATGCCCTTCTCCAGCTCGATGAACGCGCCGTAGTCGGTCAGGCTGACCACCTTGCCGGAAATGCGCGAGGTCATCGGGTACTTGTCGGCGGCGGTGGTCCAGGGGTCCGGGCTCTTCTGCTTCAGGCCCAGGGAGACGCGCTGGCTCTCGCGGTCGAAGCGCAGCACCACCACCTGCAGGCGATCGCCCACGCGCAGCACCTCGGAGGGGTGGTTGATGCGGCCCCAGGAGATGTCGGTGATGTGCAGCAGGCCGTCGATGCCGCCCAGGTCCACAAACGCGCCGTAATCGGTGATGTTCTTCACCACGCCGTCGATGAGCAGCCCCGGCTCCAGGTTGGACAGCGTGTTCTCGCGCAGCTTGTCGCGCTCGCCCTCCAGCAGCACGCGGCGGGACAGAACGATGTTGTTGCGGCGGCGGTTGATCTTGATCACCTGCATGGCCAGGTCCTGGCCGATGAGGGCGTCGAGATCGCGCACCGGGCGCAGGTCGATCTGGGAGCCGGGCAGGAAGCCCTTGACGCCGCCCACATCGACAATGAGACCGCCCTTGATGCGGGACAGGATGGTGCCTTCGACCGGGGTCTGGTTGTCGTGGGCGTCCTTGAGAGCCTCCCACACCTTCATCCGGTCGGCCTTCTCCTTGGAGAGGACCATGCGTCCGTCCCGGTTCTCCGGGTTCTCGATAAAGACTTGAAGGGTGGAACCGTCATCCAGCGCGTCCCATTCGTCGCTGCTGAACTCGCCACGGGCGATCACGGCTTCCATCTTGTAACCAATGTCCACCAGCACGCCGTCCGGCTGCTTGGTGACCACGGTTCCCTCGACGACCTCCCCCTCCTGAAAGTTGCGGAAGGTCTCGGTGCACATTTCGAGCATTTGCTCAGTGCTGATTTGTTCTGTTGCCAATGTCCTGCACTCCACTCCGCCAGTCGTGTTCGGGATGCGCCCCACTGAATGTCGCCACGGGACCATCCTCGGCGGAATTGCCGATTACCCATGGACGGACGAGCACAACCCCCGGAGGCAGCCGGAACGCGAGGGGCGGAGCCCCGCCGGACGATCCGCCGGCACCTCCTCCGGCGAAAAAAAAGGAAGTATAGACCATTTGGTGTCCGCAACGCCAGCACTGCCCCCGCAAGGGGGGCGGGGCGCGTGGGAAAAAAGAGGGGGGCGGCGGTGGCCGCCCCCCGGGGGGTGAAGTGGAGACACGCGGAGCGGCCCGCACCTGGGTGTGGGGTGGAGGAATCGGGTGGCGCTCCGCGTGCCTTTTTGTGCAGCCGTCCGTGGCCGCGAACAGAGCGTTACGCAGCCCGCTTCAATCCGGCCACCGGCGCGCAGGTGGTGGTGCTGGTGGGCTTTTGGCGGGTCATGCGAACCCCCAGGGCAAGGAACAGGCCCGAGCCGATGGCGGTGGTGACGATGCAGGCGTAGATGAGCGTGAACATGGGTTTTCCTCTCCTGTACGGTGTGGTGGGACGGTCGGGGGTTGGGGCTTACGCGGCCTTCCGCGCTGCTCCGGCCGTTGCGTTGCCGGTGCCCGGGTCGCGCCGCCGGGCCGGGCGAACGACCCCGGCGCGCAGCAGAATGGCCCCGGAAACGGTGGCCACGATGGTGGTGTAGACGAGTGCGAACATGGTCGGGATCTCCTATGCGGTAGCGGACGTGGGGGCGGATACGGGTTCGGTCGGCGTATAAGGGGCATCCATAAGGCCCGCCGGGTCGGCCATCAGGTGGGGTGCCGCCACCCGCGCCAACCCCTCCGCCAGCTTCCGGTCGGCGGGGTCGAAGTGGCCGGGGCCGTGGGGTGCCGACTTGTCGAGGAATGACAGTGTGCCCACGATGCGGTTGCCACCGGTTGCCGTGGCCATCCATACCGGCACGCACAGCACGCTGGACGACACGGCCGGGACCGCCTTCAGGCTGGAAGCGAGGGTGCGGTAATCGTTGATGCACACCCCCTCGCCGCTGGCCAAAACCGTTCCCGCGATGCCTTCGCCGGGGGCCAAGGGAGACAGCCCTTGATCCGCCAGGTCGCCACCCGCGGCGCAAACCACCTCAAGCCTGCCGCTGTCGGGCTGCCAGCGGCGCAGTACGGCGCCGGTGGCGAACAGGGCGCGGCGGCTGCGGGCCAGCAAATGGGGCAAAAAATCGCCAGTGGGCGCCGCGTCCCGGGCGCCCGCCCACAGCAGCACGTCGATGGCCGCTTCCTGGCGCGCGGTGCGCTGCTCCAGCAGGGCCGCCCGCACCATGGCGCCGACCTTGTAGCCGACGGCACCCACCAGCAGCCGCTCGTACTCGCTGAACGGGTGCACGCTGCGGTGCTGCACGTTGATGACGCCGACAAAGGAACGGTCCGCGACCACCGGCACGGAAAGCAGGGAGCGGAAACGCTCCTCGTGGGTTTCTGGCAGGTACTTGAAGCGTGGATCGTCGTGGGCGTCCGCGAGGGCCACCGCCTCCATGTGTTCCGCCACCCAGCCGGTCACGCCCTCGCCGAGGCGCAGGCGGGCGTGCCCAACCGCCTCCGGCGCCAGTCCGGAGCTGGCCTCCAGCACCAGCCACTCGTTTTCGGCGTCGAGCAGGTAGACAGAGCAGACGTCGCACCCCAGCTTGAGGCGGATGACCTGGGTGACCGCGTTCAGGCGGGCGGGGAGCTCCAGCACCGAATCGGCGATGCAGTCCAGCGCGTAGTGCAGTTCCGCCAGGCGGGTGCGGTGACGGGAAAAGGCCTCTTCCAGCTTGCGAACAGCGGTTTCGGCAAATGTGGGTGTGGCTGACATGACAATCTCCCTGCGTTCAATGCCCGGTGGGTTCCGGGTACACAGGCGGATACAACAAAAGCCGTGCCACAAGGCGACATTCCGCACCGTAGAGAGGCCACAACCAATTGAAAAAATTAATTAATAAATTATAAAACCCACACGTTGCGGGGGGGGGATGGCGGCGTGGGGCCGGGCTGGGAGGCGGCGAATCAGGGTCGGGAATGTAGGGAGTCAGACAATTTGGTTGCAGGCCCCCAGAGGCCGATCACGGCGGGGGACTTCAGCCGGGGCGGTGTGGACCGCCCGTTCCGACGCGGTGACATGGACGGGGGTATTTTGAGTCAGTCGTTGGGGTTGGCGGTGGTTTCCACAAGCTGCGCCAGCGCCCGTCTGGCGGCGTTGCGTTCCGCCTCGCGCTTGCTGTGGGCGCTGCCCTGGGCCAGTTCCTCGCCCTTGAGCAGCACCGCCACGGTGTAATGGCGGGCGTGGTCGGGGCCTTCGGTGCCCAGCATGCGATAGACCGGCAGCCCCAGCCCGGCGGCCTGGGTCCACTCCTGCAGGGCGGTCTTGAAGTCGCCACGGGGGGCGCTGCGGGTGGACACGGTGGCGATCTCGCGGCGGAAAATGCGCAGCACCGCCTGCTCGGCGGCGGCCAGCCCGCCGTCCAGAAACAGGGCGCCCAGCACCGCCTCCAGGGCGTCGGCGAGGATGGACGGTTTTTCGCGCCCCTGGGTTTCGTTTTCGCCGCGTCCCAGCAGCAGGTGCCGGCCTAGGTCCAGGTTGCGGGCGATGTCCGCAAGTGCCGCCTCGCTCACCAGGGTGGCCTTGAAGCGGGTAAGCTCCCCCTCGGGGGATTCGGGAAAGCGCTCGAACAGGGTGTGGGCGACGACCAGATCCAGCACGGCATCACCCAAAAATTCCAGGCGCTCGTTGGACTCCGGGCACAGTTCGCGGCGCTCGTTGGGGGCGGAGCGGTGGACCAGCGCGGTGCGCAGCAGCTCGGCATCGGCAAAGCGATAGCCGAGGGAATTTTGCAACCCTTCCAGATCGGGTTCCAGCGCGTCTTCAGGCACGGCTGGTCAGGGCCTCCCGCACCCGCGCCGCCACCCGCGCGGCGGTGTCCGCCAGAGGGGTCTCGGTGACGTCGCCGCTGCGCCGCTCCTTGACCTCCACCACGCCGCGCTCCAGCCCCCGGTCGCCCATTACCAGAAGCAGGGGGATGCCCAGCAATTCGGCGTCGGTGAGCTTGACCCCGGCGCGCTCCGGGCGGTTGTCGTAAAGTACCTCGATCCCCTGCGCTTCCAACTCGGTATAGAGTTTTTCGGCGGCCTCCACCAGGGGGGTGGATTTCATGTTCATGCACAGCAACAGTACCTGCGCCGGAGCGATGGCCATGGGCCAGATGATGCCCCGGGCGTCGTGGTTCTGCTCGATGGCGGCGGCGGCGGTGCGCCCCACGCCGATGCCGTAACAGCCCATGACAAACGGTTTCTTTTTGCCCTCCGGGTCGAGGAAGGTGGCGTTCATGGCCTGGCTGTATTTGGTGCCGAGCTTGAAAATGTGGCCCACCTCGATACCGCGCTGCACGGTGAGGGTGCCGTCGCAGCGCGGGCAGCCGTCTCCGGCGCGGGCGGTGTCCAGGTCCACCGTGTCGGCCAGGGGAAAATCGCGTCCCGGCTGCACGTGGACGTGGTGCCGGTCCTGGTGGTTGGCGCCGCTGACCGCATCGGTCAGGGCCTTTACGGAGTGGTCGGCGACGATTCGCACGCCCTTCAGCCCCACCGGGCCGGAAAAACCCACTGGGCCACCGGTGAGGCGGGCGATCTCGCCATCGGTGGCCAGGCGCGCGGCGGTTACCTTGAGGTGGTTCACCAGCTTGACCTCGTTGACCTCGCGGTCGCCCCGAATCAGCACCGCCACGAAGCGGTCGGCCTCCTGCTTTCGGGCGGCAGCGGGGTCGTCGGCTTCCGGGTCGGCGGTGTCGAAGATCAGGGTCTTGATGAGGCGGTCGGGGGAGGTTTTCAAGAACACCGCCACCTCTTCCACGCTGTGCACGGCGGGGGTTTCCACGCTCTCCAGGGGCGGGGTGGGGCGGGATTCCGGGGCGGCTACCCGGCTGGTGGCCTTCTCGCTGTTGGCGGCGTAGGAGCAGGCGGTGCACGACACCACGTCGTCCTCGCCGGTGTCGGCCAGCACCATGAACTCGTGGGAAAAGCTGCCGCCGATCTGGCCGGAGTCGGCCTCCACGGCGCGGAAGTCCAGTCCCATGCGCGAGAAGATGCGCCGATAGGCCTCTTCCATGCGCCGGTAGGTGGCCTCGGCGCCGGGCTCGTCGGCGTCGAAGCTGTAGCCGTCCTTCATGATGAATTCGCGGCCGCGCATCAGGCCAAAACGGGGGCGGATCTCGTCGCGGAACTTGGTCTGCATCTGATACAGGTTGAGAGGGAGCTGTTTGTAGGAGCGCACCTCGCCGCGTACCAGATCGGTGATGACCTCCTCGTGGGTGGGGCCGATGCAGAACTGCCGGTCGTGGCGGTCGTTGACGCGCAGCAACTCCTTGCCGTACACCCCCCAGCGGCCGCTCTCCCGCCACAACTCGGCGGGCTGCACGGCGGGCATGCGCAGTTCCTGGGCACCGCCGCGGGTCATCTCCTCGCGCACGATCTGCTCCACCTTGCCGATCACCCGCCACCCCAGGGGCAGGTAGGTGTAGATGCCGGCGGCCACCTTGCGGATCATGCCCGCGCGGGTCATCAGTTTGTGGCTGACGACCTCGGCATCGGCGGGGTCGTCGCGCAGGGTGGGGATGAAGGTCTCCGAATAGCGCATGAATGTCCTTTTCGCGGTCTCTCTGTTGTGTGGCCCCGCCCGGCCCGGAGGGGGCGGAAATGATGCGTGTCAGGCCCCGGCGGAGCGCAGCACGCGCAGGGGCGACCCGGCCTGCTCGCGGCGGGCGGCGGCCATGGCCTCGGCCTCGGTGACCAGCAGGTCGATGAGCTCCGCCTCGGCCACCTTGCGCACCAGACGGCCGTCCTTGAACAGGATGCCGTGGTCGCGCCCCCCCGCCACGCCGATGTCGGCGTCCTTGCCCTCGCCGATGCCGTTCACCACGCAGCCGAGGATGGCCACGTCCAGAGGCTCGCGGATATGGGCCAGGCGGGTTTCCACCTCGCGGGCGATCTTGACCACGTCGATTTCCAGCCGCCCGCAGGTGGGGCAGGCGATGACATTCACCCCCCGGTGACGCAGGCCCAGGCTCTTGAGAATTTCGAAACCCACCCGCACCTCCTGAACCGGGTCGGCGGCCAGGGACACGCGCAGGGTGTCGCCGATGCCCTCGGCCAGCAGCACCCCCATGGCCACAGCGCTCTTGACCGAGCCGGTCTCCAGGGTGCCCGCCTCGGTCACGCCCAGATGCTGGGGATAATCGAATTCGGCGGCGAACAGGCGGCAGGCGTCCACCATCAGGGTCGGGTGGGAAGCCTTGAGGGACACCTTGATGTCACAAAAATCCAGGTCCTCGAGGATGCGGATGTGGCGCCGGGCCGACTCCACCATGGCCTCCGCCGTGGGGTAGCCGTACTGCTCCAGCAGGTCGCGCTCGAGGGAGCCGGCGTTGACGCCGATGCGGATCGGTACCCGGCGCTCCCGGCAGGCCGCGACCACTTCGCGCACCTTGTCGGCGCTGCCGATGTTGCCGGGGTTCAGGCGCAGGCAGTCAATACCGGAATTCACCGCCGCCAGCGCCAGGCGGTGGTCAAAGTGGATGTCGGCGATGAGCGGAATCGGGCTGGCGGCGCGGATGCGTCCCAGACAGGCGGCGGCATGGGCATCCACCACCGCCACGCGCACCAGTTCGCAACCGGCCTCCGCCAGGCGGCGGATTTCGGCGTTGGTGGCCTCTACGTCGCGGGTGTCGGAGACGGTCATGGACTGGACGCTGATGGGCGCGCCGCCGCCGATCTTCACCCCGCCCACGTCCAGTTGCCGGGTCTGTCTGCGCTGGATTTGCATGGGGCGGTATTTTACACCACCCCCCCCCGCCACCGATAGCGCCGGGCCGGGACAAGGTGGGCGGCATGGGGGGCGGCATGGGGGCTGGCAAGGGAAACAGATTGTTCCGGTGGCCGGGAGTTTGGGGAAAAATGCAGTATCATGAACAGGTTGCCACGGGGGCGGGGTAACCGAGGGGGGCGAGGAGCAAGGCGTTAATGGCACCAGTATCCACAGGCAGTCACATCATCACCGTGCGGGTCAGCTTCCGCAACCGCCCGGGTTTTCTGGGCGAGATTCTGGAGGCCATTGGCGATTCCGGCGCCACCGTGCTGGGCATGGATCTGGTATCGGTGCAGGACGACCGGGTGACCCGCGACATCACCGTGGAGACCGAGGACGCCAACCACGCCGAGCGGGTGCTGGAGCGTCTGGGGGGGCTGGACTACCTGCGCGTGCTGTACGTTTCCGACCCCACCTTCCTGATGCACCTGGGGGGCAAGATCGAGGTCACCAACAAGGTGCCCCTGAAGACCCGCGAAGACCTGTCCCGCGCCTACACACCGGGGGTGGCCCGCATCTGCGAGGCCATTCACAAGAACCCCGACGAGGTGTATGCCCTCACCATCAAGCGCAACACCGTGGCGGTGGTCACCGATGGCACCGCCGTGCTGGGGCTGGGCGACATCGGCCCGCGTGCCGCGATGCCGGTGATGGAAGGCAAGGCCATGCTGTTCAAGGAGTTCGCCGGGGTGGACGCTTTCCCCATCTGCCTCGACACCACGGATGTGGACGAGGTGGTGCGCACCGTAAAAGCCATCGCGCCGGGGTTTGGCGGCATCAATCTGGAGGACATCTCCTCGCCGCGCTGCTTCGAGATCGAGCGGCGCCTGCGGCAGGAACTGGATATTCCGGTGTTTCACGACGACCAGCACGGCACCGCCGTGGTGGTGCTGGCGGCGCTGTTCAATGCCCTCAAGGTGGTGCCCAAGCCCATCTCCCGCCTGCGCGTGGTGGTGAGCGGCATCGGCGCCGCCGGGGTGGCGTGCACCCGCATGCTGATGCTGGCGGGGGTGGAGAATTTTGTCGGGGTGGACCGCACCGGCATCCTCTATCGGGGGCGCCGCGAGGGCATGAACGACCTCAAGGAGTGGTACGCCAGCAACACCAATCCGGAGCGCCAGCGCGGCACTCTGGCCGACGCCCTGGAGGGAGCCGACCTGTTTCTGGGGGTTTCCGCCGCCGGATTGCTTACCCCGGAGATGCTGGAGCGCATGGCGCCGGATCCGATCGTCTTTGCCCTGGCCAACCCGGTGCCGGAGATCATGCCGGACCTGGTCAGCGGGCGCGTGCGCATCATCGCTACCGGCCGTTCCGACTACCCCAACCAGATCAACAACGTGCTGTGTTTTCCCGGCATGTTCCGGGGGGCGCTGGACTGCCGCGCCAGCGAGATCAACGAGGCCATGAAGCTGGCCGCCGCCCGCGCCATTGCGGACGTGATTCCGGAGGCGGAAGTTTCGGAAGATTACATCATTCCCAGCACCTTCAACCGCCAGGTGGCGCCCGCCGTGGCGGACGCCGTGGTGGCCGCCGCCCGGCGCAGCGGGGTGGCGCGAAGGGATCGTTAGCGTGTAGGGTGTTGCGAATGAGGATCAGAACATTGCGTTGTTTGTGGCCACTTTCCGGTCACACCGGCTGCCCGACCGGGCCGCGCTCCAGCCGCGCCGTGGGCATGAGCCTGACCGCCGTGGTGGTCACGGCGCTGCTGACGCTGCCCGGCTGCGCCGCCCTGCAGGGGATGCAGCATCGCCACGGGGTGGCCCCCGCGAGCGCCACCCCGGCCACACCGCGCCCGGCCGATACTCCCGCAACCAGCGTGGAGGGCGCTCGGGCGCTGGTGGCCAAGGGGCGTCATCAGGAGGCCCTGGCGGCGCTGGACCGGGCGTTGTCCCAGCATAAGGGACAGGAAGACGCGGTGTTGATGGAAAAGGCGGTGATTCTGGCCTCCGCCGAGGTGGCTGATTACCCCCACGCCCAGGAGGCGCTGGACCTGTTGCTGCGCAAACACCCGCGTTCCACCTACGGCCCCCTGGCGGCGACACTGGCGGATGTGCTGGCTAGGCTGCGCAAGTCGGCCCAGGACAACGAGGCGCTGCGTCAGGACCTCAAGCAGATTCTGGACATTGACATGGAAGCGGAGCGCCGCCGCCGCAGCGGCAGCTAGCGCGGTGGAACGGGCGGACGCCCGGCGCCGGTGGGGGACCGGGGCCTAGTCGCCGCCGGTGCCGCCGGGGTTTTTTTTTGGGGAAGACTTTTTCCCGCCGCCCCTGGCCGCTGTCTGTGGCCGTCCTTTCCCTGCACCGTCGGCTTGCGCTTTCCCCGAGTGGTCGGCTTGCGCTTTCCCCGAGTGGTCGGCTTGCGCTTTCCCCGAATGGTCGGCTTGCGCCTCCAGGCTATGGATGGATTCCATGGCTACGCGGCAGGATTCGTGAAATTCGTCCCGCAGCGCCTCCACCTCCTCGTACAGGGAGCGGATGCGCTCCATGGTGGGGTCGGGAAGTTCGGTGTGGTCCAGCGTCTGTTCCGGGAACGCCCCCAACTGGCGGTGGATGATGCGACCGGGGATGCCCACCACCGTGCAGTTGTCGGGCACCGGCTTGAGCACCACGGAGTTGGCGCCGATCTTGACGTTGTCGCCGATGGTGATGGCCCCCAGCACCTTGGCTCCCGCCCCCACCACAACATGGTTGCCCAAGGTCGGGTGGCGCTTGCCGCGCTGCTTGCCGGTGCCGCCCACGGTCACTCCCTGATAGAGGGTGACGTGGTGGCCGATCTCGGCGGTCTCGCCGATCACCACCCCCATGCCGTGGTCGATGAAGAAGGCCGGGCCGATGGTGGCGCCGGGGTGGATTTCGATGCCGGTGAGCAGGCGGGCAAACTGGGACAGCAGCCGTGGCAGCACCGGCACACCGGCCCGGCGCAGGGTGTGCGCGATGCGGTGCGACAGGATGGCGTGCCAGCCACTGTAGGACAGCCACACCTCCAGGCGGCTGACGGCGGCGGGGTCGCGCTCGAATACGGCGGCGAAATCCTGCCTGAGGTTTTCCAGCATTCCACTCATGACTGCCTGTAACGTGACGGCTCCGGCAACGGATCGGTGGTCCATGGACCCGGTGCAGTCTGCAACACAACCGGACTCTGCACAACCGTTCGCGGCCCGACGGTGTGCCGCATGGCCTACGAGTCGCGTCCCCGCACCCGCTGGCTGGCCCTCTTCTCGGTCAACAGGCACACGGCCTGAACCGCGATGCCCTCCTGACGCCCCAGGGTGCCCAGTTTTTCGTGGGTGGTGGCCTTGACGTTGACGCGCTGCACCGGGCAGCCGAGCACCCGGGCCAGATTGGCCTGCATGGCGTCCCGGTGGGGCGCAAGCTTGGGCGCCTCGGCGATGATGACCGTGTCCACGTTGCTCACCCGGTACCCGGCATCGCGCATCATCCCGACCACTTTTTCCAGCAGGCGCAGGCTGTCGGCGCCCTTCCAAGCGGGGTCGGTGTCGGAAAAGTGCTGGCCGATGTCACCCATTCCCAGGGCGCCCAGGAGCGCGTCGCTCACCGCGTGCGCCAGGGCGTCGGCGTCGGAGTGCCCGGCCAGTCCCCTGGTGTGGGGGATGGTGACGCCACCGAGGATCAGGGGGCGTCCCTCTACCAGCGGGTGGATATCGTAGCCGATGCCGATCTTTACGGGCATTCTGCCTCCAGCCAGGCCCGCGCGGTGATCAGGTCGCGGGGTGTGGTTACCTTCAGGGATTCGCCGCTGCCTTCAATCATCTCTACCGGCTGGCCGTGCCATTCCGCAAGTTGCGCGTCGTCGGTCGCCACCGCGTCCGGCGGGGCGGCCAGGTAGGCGGCGCGGATCATCTTAGCCGGAAATACCTGGGGGGTGAAGGCCTGCCACAGGGTGCCGCGGGCGGGGGTCTCCAGCACCCGTCCGGTCGCGTCCACGCGTTTGATGGTGTCGCTGGCGGGGCGCCCCACCACCACCCCCACGCCCTGGTGGGCGCGGCGAATGGCACGCTCCAGCACCACCGGGTCGGGGAACGGCCGCACCGCGTCGTGGATCGCGATCACATCGGCCCCGGCGGAGACCGCCTGCATGCCGTTGCGGACCGACTCCAGCCGGGTTTTTCCTCCCGCCAGCGGACCACTGACCTGTTCCAGCGCGTGGTCCTTCAGCAACCGCCGGGTGAAATCCAGTTCGGCGGTGGGCACCACCAGCACCACCTGGCACACCAGAGGGCAACGCCACAGGGCACGCAGGGTGTGAATCAGCAGGGGCGCTCCGCCCAGATCCAGAAACTGTTTGGCGATGGCTGTACCCATGCGCACCCCGCGCCCCCCGGCGGGGACGACCACCGCAGCGGTGGGGCTGGCACTGGATTCCGGGACCATGAAGAACAACCCTTCCTTGCACGCAACGGGCCCGTGGCAATCAGTCAGCGGCTCATCCGGCAACTCATCCGGCAGCTTTTCCGGCAGCTTTTCCGGCGGTTCGGGTCCCGACGGCGACAGCCACCCAAAAACCGTTGCCGAAACAGTGGAGAAAACCGTCCACAGCGTGGGCTCCAGCATACCGGAACAGCCGCTCTTTCGCATGTGATATGCCTGTAATCCGCCGTTTCCAGCGCCGTCCGCGGCGGGGAATATGACTTGACAATGGCCTTGTTTCGGACCTATCGTGCTGGCTCACAGGGATTAATTGGGGCGTCGACGGATGTTGTGTCCGGACGGCGTGTATCGATAGTGTTCCGGATCGTCCCGGCACGGAGTTGGGCAGCCGGCAGCCGGGGTGGCGTTTCTTCTGGGGAGACGTGATGGACAGGGCGAAACAACTGGAGGTTCTGGGGCTTCGCGGATTGGGGGAGGTCCACTGGAACCTCTCGCCCGCCGTGCTCTACGAGGAGGCCGTGCGCCGTGGGGAGGGCAACGTCGCATCCGGCGGCCCTCTGGTGGTTCACACCGGCAACTTTACCGGCCGCGCCGCCAACGACAAATTTATCGTGGACGAACCCGGCAGCCGTGACCATGTCGCCTGGGGGGAGGTCAACAAGCCGGTTTCCGAGGCGGCCTTCGACAACCTGCTGCGCAAGGTCTGCGCCTACTTTCAGAAGCGCGACGTGTTCGTGCAGGACCTGTACGCGGGGCAGGACGACCGCTTCCGCATGCCGATCCGCGTCATCACCCAGAGCGCCTGGCACAGCCTGTTCGCCAACAACCTGTTCGTACGCCCCGGTGCCGAGGAACGAGCTAGCCACGCGCCGGAGTTCACCGTGCTCCACGCCCCGGGTTTCGAGGCCGATCCCAAACAGGACGGCACCCGATCCGGGGCGTTCGTGTTTTTGCACCTGGGCCGCAAGCTGGTGCTGATCGGCGGCACCCACTACGCGGGCGAAATCAAGAAATCCATTTTCTCGTCCCTCAATTACCTGCTGCCGCTGCAGGGCGTCATGTCCATGCACTGCTCGGCGAACATCGGTGCGGACGGCAATACGGCGCTGTTCTTCGGCCTTTCCGGCACCGGCAAAACCACGCTTTCCGCCGACCCGGAGCGGGGCCTGATCGGTGACGACGAGCACGGCTGGTCGGACAGCGGGGTGTTCAACTACGAGGGCGGCTGTTACGCCAAGGTGATCAACCTCTCACCCCGCGCGGAGCCGGAAATCTTTGCCTGCACCCGCCGCTTCGGCACGGTGCTGGAGAACGTGGTGATGGACCCCTCCAGCCGCGAGCTGGACCTGGACGCCGGCCACATCACCGAGAACACCCGCGCCGCCTACCCCATCGACTACATTCCCAATGCGGTACCGGAGGGGCGTGGCGGGCACCCGCGCAACGTCATTTTCCTTACCTGCGATGCCTTTGGCGTGATGCCGCCCATTGCGCGCCTCACCCCGGATCAGGCCATGTACCACTTCCTGTCCGGCTACACCGCCAAGGTGGCCGGCACCGAGGCGGGCATCAAGGAGCCCCGGGCCACGTTTTCCACCTGCTTTGGCGCCCCCTTCATGCCCCTGCATCCGGGGGTTTACGCCAAACTGCTGGGGGAGAAAATCCAGCGCCACGACGCCGACTGCTGGCTGATCAATACCGGCTGGACCGGCGGCGGCTACGGCGTGGGCAGCCGCATGTCCATTTCCCACACCCGCGCCATGGTGCATGCCGCCCTGGATGGCGCCCTCCGGGAGGTCGAAATGGTCCCCGATCCGGTTTTTGGCTTGGCCATCCCCAAAAAGGTGAAGGGGGTTGCGGGCGATGTGCTGCAGCCGCGCAACACCTGGGTGGACGGCACCGCCTATGACGCCAAGGCCAAGGAACTGGCACGCCTGTTCCACGCCAATTTTGCCCAGTATGCTTCCGGGGTCTCCGAGGCCATCCGCAACGCCGGTCCGCTGGTCGGCTGAAGCGGTCGGGGGGGGCTGGCAGTCCGTGGCGTTCGGGGAAAGCGGGTGACCAGCAGGCGGGGGGGCGGAATCCGAACGTCCTCCGCTAGACATGCTGTGACAGGGGGGCAGGTGGCCCGGCGCTACTGGCTGATGAAATCCGAGCCCGACGTCTTCGGCATCCACGACCTGGAGCGCCGCCCCGGTGGTACCGAGCCGTGGGACGGGGTGCGCAACTACCAGGCCCGCAATTTCATGCGTGACGACATGCAGCCCGGCGACGGCGTGCTGTTTTACCACAGCAACTCCGACCCCCCCGGCGTGGCGGGGCTGGCCGAGGTGGTGCGGGCGGGCTACCCCGATCCCACCGCCTTCGACCCCGCCCATATCCACTACGACGCTAAATCCGACCCCGCCAGTCCACGCTGGTTCATGGTGGACGTTCGCCACCTGCACACCTTTGCGCGCCTGATCCCTCTGGAAGAACTGCGCCGCACGCCAGGGCTGGAAGACATGGCGGTGGTGCGCAAGGGGCAGCGTCTGTCGGTGCAGCCGGTGACTGCCGCCGAGTGGGAAATCGTGCGGGCACTAGGGGAGCGCTAGGGTGCGGATGGTGTCCTCCGAGCCTTTTTTCCCGGTAACTGCCGGGCGGCGCATTCTGGCCCTGTTGCGCTTGCGCCGCGCCGCCGGATGGCGCCGACTGCAGGCCCAGGCCCTGCCGTTGCTGGTGCTGGGGCCGCTGATCGGCGGTACCGCGCTGCTGTTTCTTGGGCGGCTGGGCCGCGATGCGCGGGTGATGACCGGCACGGCGGCTCTGGAACCGCTGGGCTGGATCGGAGTGCTGTTTCTGGCGATGATTGCCGTGCGGCGAGCCCCGGTCGCCCAGCGGCCGGATCTGGTGGCCCTGCACCCTTTGGGGGGCGCGCGGCGGGTGGATGCCTGGCTGGCGGCGTTGGGGCGGGTGGCGCCCCTGTGTCTGGTGGTGGCGGTGATTGTGGCGGTGACCGGCGGCGGTGGCACCCGTTGGGTGGCGGTGGCGGTGTTGCTGCTGGCGGCTCCCCTGCTGGCGCCGACTCCGGCCCCCGCCCGGACATCCGGTTCCGCCGCCCGCCGAGCGACCTCTGTGGGGCCCTGGCCAAGGCGTCTGGCGCGGCTGCCGGAAAGACTCCCGGAAAGACTGGTGGAGGCGCCGCTGCGGCCCCATCTCCGGCGGGATCTGCTGCTGCTGTTGCGGGGTGCGGTGCCAGGGGCCGGGGTATCGGTGGCGGGTTGTGCCTTGTCGTTGCTGGTGGTATGCGCCTGCAGCGGATTTTTTTCCGGCGCGCCGCGTCCGCGTCTGGCGCTCCTGGCCGGGGCTCTGGCCGGGTGGGGGTTGGCCACGGCGGTGTTTCCCCTCACCCGCAGCCGCTGGCGGCGCACCTGGGTGGAGGCCGCCGCAGGGGTTCCTCCACGGATCATCTGGCGTTCCAGGGTGGCCCTGGGTGGGGTGCTGGGGGGGCTGGCCGGGTGTGTCGGTGGCCTGGTGTGGCTGGGGGTGGACCCGGTTCAGGCGTGGCGCTTTCCCCTGTTCGGCCTGGCAGCCGGAATCCTTACCGGCGCGGCGGTGATGGAGGGCGACGGGCGACCCCTGCTGGCGGCCGTGGTGGCCTTGATTCCAACCCTGTTGATCGCCGCTCTGGGAGTAATTCATCCACTGGGGTTGCTGGCTGTTTTTTTGGTGGTAGGCTATCTTGAAAAATTGGCGGAACCGCGTATCGTGCGACGCTTGGGGGAGCCCGCAGCGTGGGAGTAATATGCTCCCTGTCCGTCGGGGTTGTCCGGCGGGGGCCGGGCCGCCCGCCCGAATCTGAGTAGTTAGAGGAGTTCCGGTGCATCAGAAGATCGAGGTTCGCCCGTCATTGCCCGAGCGCATTGGCCGGCTGGAGGAACTGTCGCGCAACCTGTGGTTCTCATGGAACGCGGACGCGCGCTCGCTGTTTTTCCGGCTGGACCGCCAGTTGTGGCGCCGGGTCGGGCACAACCCCATTTTGTTCCTGCGCTGTATCAGCCAGAAAAAGCTGACGGCGGCCGCCCGTGACCGTACCTATCTGGAGCATTACAACCGGGTGATCGCGGCGTATGACGTGTACGCCTCCGATCAGCACACCTGGTACTCGCGGGAGTGCGGCGATGAGTCGCGCGGTCCGATCGCCTATTTTTCCGCCGAATTCGGCATTCACGAGAGCCTGCCGATTTTTTCCGGTGGGCTTGGGGTGCTTGCCGGAGACCATCTCAAATCCGCCTCCGACATGGGCTTGCCGCTGGTGGCGGTGGGGCTGTTGTACCGCAAGGGATATTTCGTCCAGCACATCGATAGCGCCGGTCGCCAGCACGATGTGTACGAGGACCACGATTTTGGCGAGATGCCGGTGCGTGAGGTGTCCGACGCCGACGGCCGCCCCCTGGTGGTGGACGTGGCCATGGCCCACCGTACCGTCCACGTGAAGGTGTGGGAAGCCCGCGTGGGACGTAACCCCCTGTACCTGCTGGATGCGGACATTTCCGAAAACACTTTTCCCGACCGTCTCATCACCCACCAGTTGTACGGTGGCGACATGGAGATGCGCATTTGTCAGGAGATCGTTCTTGGCATGGGCGGGGTGCTGGCGTTGCAGGCGATGGGAATTCAGCCCGCCGTGTGGCACATGAACGAGGGCCATTCGGTGTTTCTGGGGCTGGAGCGCATCCGCAAGCTGGTCAAGCAGGAGGGGATGAAGTTTTATGAGGCTCTGGAGGCGGTGCGCGCCACCACCGTGTTCACCACCCACACTCCGGTGGCTGCCGGACACGACGCCTTTCCCCTCGACCTCAAGGACAAGTATTTCAAGACCTACTGGGAGGACATGGGCCTGTCACGCCAGGAATTCATGGCGCTGGGGCTGAGTTCCGCGGCCACGGGCCAGCACCAGGTATTTTCCCTCACGGTGCTGGCACTCAACATTTCCGGCTGGTGCAACGGGGTGAGCCGGTTGCACGGCAAGGTGTCTAGCGAAATGTGGGAGGAGATGTGGCCCGGCACCCCGCCGGAGGACAACCCCATCACCTATGTCACCAACGGCGTGCACGGCATGTCGTGGCTGGCCCCGGAGATGATGGACCTGTTCGACCAGCATCTGGGCGAGGAGTGGCGTGCCAACCTGACCAATGCCGAATTCTGGCAGCGCGTGGACGACATCCCCGACCACCTGCTGTGGGGAGTGCACCAGTCCCTCAAGCGGCGCATGATCGGGCGAGTGCGGGAACGGGTGGCGGCACAGATGCTGCGCAACGGCGAAGGCGCCGCAGAGCTGCATGACCTGGAGCGGGTGCTCGATCCCGAGGCTCTGACCATCGGCTTTGCCCGCCGTTTTGCCACCTACAAGCGCGCCACTCTGCTGTTTCAGGACATCGAACGGCTGGGAAACATCGTCTCCAGGGCGGAGCGCCCGGTGCAGATGCTGTTTGCCGGCAAGGCCCACCCCGCCGACGTGCCGGGGCAGGAGTTGCTGCGCACCATCCACCAGATCAGCAAGCGCTGGCCGTTCCGGGGCCGGTTGGTGCTGGTGGAGGGCTACGACATTGCCATCGCCCGCTATCTGGTTTCCGGCGTGGACGTGTGGCTGAACACCCCGCGTCGCCCCTTCGAGGCCAGTGGTACCAGCGGCATGAAGGCGGCCATGAACGGTGCCGTCAATTTCAGCGTGCTGGACGGCTGGTGGTGCGAGGCGGCGGAACAGGGGGTGAATGGCTGGTCCATCGGCAACGAACGCGATGTGGAAGACAGCGACCGTCAGGCCGAACAGGACGCCCGCAGCCTTTATCAGCAACTCGAGGAAGTGATCATCCCCAGCTACTATCAGCGTACCAGTGGCGGCATTCCCGACCAGTGGCTGAAGGTGATGAAGGCCTCCATCCGCACCATGGCACCGGTATTCAACACCGATCGCATGGTGGGGGAGTACGCCCGCCGCTTTTATTTTCCCGCCGCTTCCAAGGGGCGCTGCCACGCCCGCGACGGATACCGGACGGCCCGCGACCTGTCCGCCTGGAAGCAGTTTGTGCGCACCCACTGGAGCCAGGTCAGCATTCGTTGGGAGCAGGCGGACTCCATTCCCGGCGTGGTGCGCTACGGCGACGAGTTCGAGGTGCGCGCCCGCGTGCGGTTTGGCAACATTGCGGTGGAACACCTGCTGGTGGAGGCGTGTGTCACCGATACCTGGCACGAGGCCGGTGAGGCTCAGGATTTTTGCATCCGCCTGCAACCGGGCGAGCAGAACGCCGACGGCATTCTGTTTTCAGGGACTTTTGTGCCGCCTGACAGCGGTCGGTATACAATTACGGTCCGGGCGACTCCGTACCATCCGGAGTTGATCCATCCGCGGGAAACAGGGCTCGTCACCTGGCTTGCCGACGGCTCCGGAGGCACCAATGGGGTGTATTCGGCACACAACGGCGAGGCCAGTTCAAGGGTTTGACGCATGAAGGAACGGCGCAAATTCAGGCGCGAAAGTCTGGCCCCCTACACCGAGATTTTCCCCGCCGATGGCGGTGAGCCGGTGGGCGGATATCCCATCGACATGAGCCGGGGTGGCCTGGCCCTGGAGACCGAAACGTCCCTGCCCCTGGGCAGCAACGTCACCGTGGCGGTGCATTTCGATCCGGTGGTGGATGACGAGCAGTCGGAGGACGCGGGGGATGCTCCGGTGGAGTTCATTCAGGCCACCGTCAAGCGCATTGCCCCGGCAGGCAAGCTCAACAAAATTAGTGTCGAATTTATCGGTCTGAGCGAAACCGAACACCCCATTCTGGTGGGTGTGCTCAGTTTTATCGACAGTTGAGGCGGCTGCGGTCGCACGCCCCGGCAGGTGCCGGAGAGGATTTTCGTCCTTTACCAGCCCCCCCTGCGGGATATGCGGGGGTTGTGATTTCTGAATCAAAAAAGGGGGGATGAGCGTGATGCTCATCCCCCCTTTCCGGTTTTTTTGCCCCTGGTGGCGGCTGGCGGCCCTAGTAAAAGGCCTTGGCCCAACTGTCGTTGCCATTGACGATGTTGACCTCAATGCCGGATTCGCCGGTGGTCATCAGGGAATAGGTACGCGCCAGCGCCTCGGCGCGCTGGATCAGGGCCTCGCGGTCGCGGTATTCCTTCCAGTGAAAGCGCACCAGAATGCCGGTCTGGCGTGGCACCTCGACGTGCAACAGGGTGCTGTCCGCTGCCCGAGCCGCCTTGATAAAGGCCTCGCGCATGTCCTCATAGGACGGCTTGGTGGTGATGCTGCCTTCCGGCAGCCGCAGGGACCCCACGGCCACATAGGCCTTGGCGCTCCAGGCCAGGGTTGCCCAGCCATCGGCAACCTTCTTCACGGGCACCATGTCTCCCTTGCGCAGCTTGGTCAGTACCTCGCCGTTGCTTGCGGCGGTGGCGAACACCACGGTGTTGTCGCCGGTCACCGTGGCGTAGGTGGGGGGTGGTCCGTTTTCCGTTACAAACTGCTGCGCCGTCGCAACAAGGGGCAGTGCCAGCAGCGAAAGAACCGGGAACAGGACGGATATGGACCTTGTGATGCGCATTTTCGCGGGTACTCCACAAACTGGGCCATGCCACGGGCCGGCAGACCATTTCAGAGGAAAATCAAAACCGACAAACGGTAACGATGATAAAAGTTTGCTGATCGTAAGAAATACCAGCCATCCAGTCAAGGGGTACGGGCACGCCACTGTGGGGGGGGGGCAACGCACGCGGCCCGCGCCAGGGGGACTGACGCGGGCCGCAGGATGGCTCCGGATGGGGTGGGAAAGGGGCTACACGCCCGCCATGGCGGGCTCTTCCTTGAAGGAAATGATCCCTTCCTTGTCCACGTACACCCGCACCCGCTCCGCGGCACCGAAGGTGCCTTTGATGATTTCGTCGGACAGGGGGGCTTCGATGTACTTCTGGATGGTGCGCCGCATCGGACGGGCGCCGTAAGCGGGATCGTAGCCCTTTTCGGTGATCCACTCGCGCACCGTGTCGTCGAACACCAGGTCCAGCCCCTGCTCCTTGACGCGCTTGCCCAGGCGCCCGAGCTGGATGTCCACGATCTGGATCAGGTGCTCCTTCTCCAGCGGGTGGAAGGTGACGATCTCGTCGATGCGGTTGAGAAACTCCGGGTTGAAGGTACGCTTGAGCTCGCCTGACACGTCCTCCTGGATGCGCTTGTACACCTCGCCGGCGGTCTTGCGCTTGAAGCCCACATGGGTGTCGCCGTCGATCTGGCGGGCACCCACATTGGAGGTCATGATGATGATGGTGTTGCGGAAGTCCACCTTGCGGCCCAGGCCGTCGGTGAGTTGCCCGTCATCCAGCACCTGCAACAACATGTTGAACATGTCCGGGTGGGCCTTTTCGATTTCGTCGAAGAGGATCACCGAGTAGGGGCGGCGGCGGATCTTTTCGGTGAGCTGGCCGCCCTCCTCGTAACCCACATAGCCGGGAGGGGCGCCGGTCAGGCGGCTGCCCGAAAAACGCTCCATATACTCCGACATGTCGATGCGCACCAGCGACTCGTCGTCGTCAAAGAGGAACTCCGCCAGGCCTCGCGCCAGCTCGGTCTTGCCCACGCCGGTGGGGCCCAGGAAGATGAAGGTGCCGATGGGCTTGTTGGCGTCCTTCAGCCCCGCGCGGGAGCGGCGGATTGCCTGGCTTACCGCCTCGATGGCTTCGTCCTGGCCGACGATGCGCTTGTGCAGCTCGTCCGCCATGCGGATCAGTTTGTGGGTCTCGGCCTCTTCCATCTTGTACAGCGGGATGCCGGTCATCTTGGAGATCACATAGGCGACCTCCTCCTTGCCGATCACCGGTTTTCTCTCTTCCTGCTGGCGCTTCCAGGTGGCCTTTTCGTCGTCCAGCAGCTTTTTCAGGCGCTCTTCTTCCTCGCGGAAGCGCACCGCCTGCTCGAAGTTCTGCAGGGTGATGGCCATTTCCTTTTCCTTGGAGACGCGCTTCAGCTCCGTCTTCATGGATTTGAGGCTCTCGGGCAGGGAGTAATACTCCAGCTTGGCGCGGGAACCGGCCTCGTCGATCACGTCGATGGCCTTGTCCGGCAGGAAGCGGTCGGTGATGTAACGCGCCGACAGGCGCACTGCCTCGGAGATGGCGTCGTCGCTGATCTCCACACGGTGGTGCTCCTCGTAGCGCTCGCGCAGGGAGCCGATGATCTGGATGGTGTCGTCGATCGAGGGCGGTGCCACGTGAATGGTCTGGAAACGGCGCTTGAGGGCGCCGTCCTTCTCGATGTGCTTGTGATACTCGTCCAGGGTGGTGGCGCCGATGCACTGGATTTCGCCCCGCGACAGGGCCGGCTTGAGCATGTTGGAGGCGTCGATGGAGCCCTCCGCCGCGCCCGCGCCCACCAGGGTGTGCAACTCGTCGATAAAGATGATGACGTTGCCCGCCTGGGTGATCTCCTTCATGATCACCTTGAGGCGCTCCTCGAACTGGCCGCGGTATTTGGTGCCCGCCACCAGGGAGCCCAGATCGAGGGCGATCACGCGGCGGTTGAGCAGGTTGTCGGGCACTTCACTGGCCACGATACGCTGCGCCAGCCCTTCGACGATGGCGGTCTTGCCGACGCCGGATTCCCCCACCAGCACCGGGTTGTTCTTGGAGCGGCGGGAGAGAATCTGCAGCAGGCGCTCGATTTCGTCCTCGCGGCCGATGACCGGGTCAAGGATCCCCTCGCTGGCCATCTGGGTGAGGTCGCGACCGAACTCGTCCAGGGCCGGGGTGTTGCTCTTCTTCTCTTTTTCGCGGTTGGCGGCCTTGCGCAAAAAACTCACGGTGAGCTGGCGGGCGGTGAGCAGGTTGGCGCCCAGGGAGCGCAGAATCTTGCCGCCGATGCCCTCTTCCTCGCGCAGCACGCCAAGCAAAAGATGCTCGCTGCCGATGTAGTTGTGGCCCAGCAGACGCGCTTCCTCGATGGCGTACTCGATGACTTTCTTCACCCGCGGGGTGAAGGGGATCTCGCCAAAGGTCACGCTCTGGCCGCCGGAGGGCAGGTTGCGCTCCACCTCCAGCTTGATGTGGTCCGCCGACAGGCCCATCTTCTTGAGGATGGCCAGGGCGATGCCGTCGCTTTCGCGGAGAAACGCCAGCACCAGGTGTTCGGTGCCCAGGTAATCGTTGTGGTGCTTTTCCGACTCTTCGCGGGCAAGAATGATGATCTTCCGCCCCCGGTCGGTAAACCGTTCGAACATTTGACCTCCGTCCGCCGGGACGACCCGGCTTTCTGGTTGTGCGGACCTTCAACCCTCATCCGGCACCATTACGGACGAGTGGCTCGCAGATCTTCCATCCCCCCGTTCAAGAATAGGGCCAGTTTCGAAAACCTGTCAAGAAAGCGGGGAGATTCGGCTGCCCGGTGCGGCGCTCGCGGCGCGGGCCGGAACGTGTATTTCATACGCCAATGGAGGGGCTTTTTGCCCCGTCGTCACCGATTCGGGAGGGCCGAGGCCGTCCCTTGGGGGATTTTGCGCAGGGAACCCAGGGTGGTGATGCAGCGGCCGGATGGCTCGAAGGCGTGGCGCGCCATGGTCAGAATTTGTTCCGGGGTGACCTGATCGATGCCGCGCAGAATCACGTCCAGCTCCTGGGGCGCGCCCCACAAAACCTGGTCCTGCGCCAGACGGCTCATGCGGTTGAAGGTGCTTTCCATGCCCAGCATCAGGGAGCCCTTCAAATGTCCCCGGGTGCGGGCCAGTTCCTCGGCCCCCACGGGTTCGTCGCACAGGCGGTCGAGTTCGGTGCCGATCAGCCCCAGCACCTGGGCCGCTGATTCCGGGCCGCACCCGGCATAAATGGTGACCTCGCCACAGTCGCGGTAGGCGGCGTGGCTGGAATAGACCGTATAGGCCAGTCCGCGCAACTCGCGGATCTCCTGGAACAGTCGGGAACTGCCGCCACCCCCCAGCAGGTCGTTGAGGACGTAGAGCACGAAGCGGTCGGGGTGACCGGCGGGCAACCCCTGGCCGCCGACGCACAGATGAACCTGCTCCAGGGGCCGGAAGTGGGCGTGGGGCAGGGCGGCAGTGCGCTCGGGAGGGTTTGCGGACACGGCGCCGGAAGGGGCTCCGGAGACGTGGGCTCCGGCATTTCCGGATGTGCCGTGGCCCCCCGCCGGAAGCTGTCCCAGTGTGGCGTTGGCCATGCGGTAGAGGTGTTCCGGGTCCAGATTTCCCGCAGCACTGACCACGATGTTGCCGGGGGTGTAGCGGCGCGCCAGATAGGAGTGGATGGCGGTGCCGTCCATGCGTCCCACCGAGGCCTCGCTGCCCAGAATGGTGCGCCCCAGGGGGGCATCGTCACCCCACATGCTGCCGGCGTGCAGGTCGTGGATCCACTCCTCCGGGTCGTCCTCCACCATGCGGATCTCTTCCACCACCACCTGGCGCTCGCGGACCAGTTCGTCCTCGGGGAAGGTGGGGCGGGTGAACACGTCGAACAGCAGGTCGGCGGCCTCGGGCAGGGTATCGGACAGGGATTTGATGTAGAACGCGGTCTGTTCCCGCGAGGTAAAGGCGTTCAGGTCGCCACCCAGGGCGTCCACCTGCTCGGCGATGTCGCGGGCGGAGCGGCTGGTGGTGCCTTTGAAAAAAGTGTGCTCCAGAAAGTGCGAGATGCCGTGTTCGGCGGGGTGTTCGTCGCGGGAGCCGGTCTGCACCCACACGCCCAGGGAGGCGGAGCGCAGGTGCGGGATGTGCTCGGTCAGCAGGGGGATGCCGTTGTCCAGGTAACGGGTCTGGATCGGGGCGGGGGTTTTGTCGTCGGGCATCGGCTCTCCAAAAAAAGGGCCCGGGCGGGTGGCCCGGGCCCTCACTGGTACAGGACTGCCGTATCGGCCGGTATGCCGACAGGATCCGGGGTTTAGCCCCGACCGGCCCCGGCCTGCTCCGCAGCGCCGCCGGCACGCTCGGCATCGGCCTCACGCTTGGACAGGCGCACCTTGCCCTGGCGGTCGACTTCCAGCACCTTCACGAAGATGCGGTCGCCTTCCTTGACCACGTCGGTGACCTGGGCCACGCGGTGGTCGGCCAACTGGGAGATGTGCACCAACCCGTCCTTGCCGGGCAGGAACTCCACAAAGGCGCCGAAGTCCATGATCTTGCGGACGGTGCCCTCGTAGATGGTGCCCACTTCCGGCTCCGAGACGATGGAGCGGATCATGTTGATCGCCTTCTCGGCTGCGGTGCCGACGGTGGCGGCCACGTGGATGGTGCCGTCGTCCTCGATGTCGATCTTCACACCGCACTCCTCGACGATGGCACGCACCACCTTGCCGCCGGAGCCGATGACTTCGCGCACCTTGTCGGACGGCACCTTGATGGTGGTGATGCGCGGGGCGTGGGGGGCCAGCGCTTCGCGCGGGCGGGCCAGCGCCTCGTTCATCTTCTCCAGGATGTGCATGCGGCCCTGGCGGGCCTGCTCCAGCGCCTCACCCATCAGTTCACGGGTGATGCCGGTGATCTTGATGTCCATCTGCAGGGCGGTGATGCCCTTCTCGGTACCGCACACCTTGAAGTCCATGTCGCCGAGGTGGTCTTCCACCCCGAGGATGTCGGACAGCACGGCGGAGCGGTCGCCCTCCTTGATGAGGCCCATGGCGATGCCCGCCACCGGCCGCTGCATGGGTACCCCGGCGTCCATCAGCGCCAGGGAGCCGCCGCACACCGAAGCCATGGACGAAGAGCCGTTGGATTCGAGGATGTCCGACACCAGGCGAATGGTGTAGGGGAACTTGTCGTGGGGCGGGATCAGCGGCTCCAGCGCGCGCTGCGCCAGCGCCCCGTGACCGATTTCGCGGCGACCGGGGGGACGGCCGGGGCGGGCCTCACCCACCGAGAACGGCGGAAAATTGTAGTGCAGCATGAAATTGCGCACCGTGTTGCCCTCCAGCGCGTCAATGCGCTGGTTGTCTTCCTTGGTGCCCAGGGTGGTGACCACCAGTGCCTGGGTTTCGCCACGGGTGAACAGCACCGAGCCGTGGGCACGCGGCAGCAGCGCCACGTCGATGGCGATGGGACGCACCGTCCTGGTGTCGCGGCCGTCGGCGCGCACGCCCTTGGACAGCACCATGTCGCGCATCACGTCGGACTCGAGGTCGTGCATCAGCTCCTTGGCGTGGCCGATCTGCTCCGCTTCGAGACCCAGCGCGGTCAGGGTTTCGGAGCCGACACGACTCACGGCTTCGGCGCGTGCCATCTTCTCTTTCACCTGCACGGCGGCGGCCATCTTGTCCTTGGCCAGCCCGGCAATGCGCGCCTTCAGCACCTGGTCGGCGGAGTTGTCGGGCACCGGGCGCTTGGTCTGACCGGCCTTGTTCACCAATTCCGTCTGGGCGGAAAGGCCCAGCTTGATCTGGTCATGGGCGAAGGCCAGCGCCTCGATCATGGCGGCTTCCGGCACCTCGCTGGCGCCGCCTTCCACCATCATGATGGCGTCGGCGGTGCCGGCCACGGTCAACTGGATGTCGCTGTCGGCCATCTGGGCCTGGGTGGGGTTGGCAATCAATTGACCCCCGATGCGCCCCACCCGCACGCCACCCACCGGACCGGCGAACGGGATGTCGGAGATGCTCAGGGCGGCGGACGCGGCGCACATCGAAATCACATCGGCCAGCCCCGAATCGTCGGCGGAAATGGTGTTGATGGTGACGATGGTCTCGTTCTGGTAGCCCTTCGGAAACAGGGGCCGGATGGGACGGTCAATCAGGCGGCAGGTGAGGGTCTCGCGCTCCGTGGGGCGCCCCTCGCGCTTGAAGAAGCCGCCGGGGATCTTGCCTGCGGCGTAGTATTTTTCGCGGTAGTCCACCATCAGCGGGAAAAAATCCGCGCCCGCCTTGGGGGAGTAGTCGGAAACCACGGTGGCCAGCACCATGATGTCGCCATAGGTGGCCAGCACGGAGCCGTGGGCCTGCTTGGCCATGCGGCCGGTTTCAAGGATCAGTTGCCTGCTCCCGTAGGAGACGGTGGCGGTCTGGATGTCCATTTTCATGGGTCGAATCTCTCTCATCTGTGGTCGCTGGCGGAAGCCGCCAGCTGGGGTCGTTGGCGGGTGCGCCGGCCAAAGATGACCACAGGAAAGAGAACCCGGCCCCCACGGGGCGGCCCCCTGTCATGTGTCCACCTTATGACCGGTGCATCCGGACGCCATCCGGAGAACCACCGGGGCTCCCCGGAGGGCGTTCTGGGTTAGCGGCGGATGCCCAGGTCGCCGATCAGCTTGCGATAGGCACCGTCGTTGTTGCTCTTCAGGTAGTCCAGCAGCTTGCGGCGCAGGGCGACCATTTTCAACAGCCCGCGGCGCGAGTGGTTGTCCTTCTTGTGGGTGCGGAAGTGCTCGGTCAGGTGGGTGATGCGGCTGGTGAGCAGCGCCACCTGGACCTCCGGGGACCCGGTGTCCTTGTCGTGGTGCCGGTATGTCGCGATGACTGCGGCCTTGTTTTCTGGGTTGGTCGGCATGTGAATTGATTCCTCCGGTCAGTTGGCTGGTACTTTGATGATACGGCGGATGCGCACCGGGCGCACCGGGTCGTCCTGGATTTCGGCCAGGGCAAAAAAGCCCCGGTCCTCCCCGTACACACGACACGGGGTTCCCGGAGCCACGGTGCGGGCCAGGCGCCCGCCTTCTCCGTTTGCAAAACGGCACTCCGAAACATGGGGGGCAATGCCCTGGATCATGCGGCGGCAGGTGAACTCGCTGACGTGGAGCACCGGCTGGTCGGCCAGCAGGTAGTCTTCCACATGCAGCACATCCCCCAGACGGTCGGCGTCCGCCGCGTCCGCCAGTTGCTCCAGGGTGATGGCCTCGGTGATGCGGACAGGGCCGCAGGCCACACGGCGCAAAGCCGTCATATGGGCGCCCAGCCCCAGGACCGCGCCCAGATCGGCGGCCACGGTGCGGACATAGGTGCCCTTGCTGCAGTGCAGGGTGAACCCTACCTCCGGCAGCTCCACCACCACGTCGGTGATGGCGTGGATAATAATGTGGCGCGCCTGGCGCTCCACGGTCTCGCCCCGGCGGGCCTTTTTGTACAGCGGCTCGCCGTCCATCTTGATGGCGGCGTACATGGGCGGCGTCTGCCACGCGTCGCCGGGAATTTCCGCCAGGGCGTCGCGCACCCGCTGTTCCCAGTCCACGCCCTCGGCAAGGGGGGTGGTGGCGATCACCTGCCCGGTGCTGTCCTGGGTGTCGGTGGAGACCCCCAGTCGCAGACGGACCTGATACACCTTGTCCGCGACCTGGGCGTAGCCCGCAACTTTGGTGGCGTCGCCCACGCACACCGGCAGCACGCCGGTGCCCAGGGGATCCAGGGTGCCGGTGTGCCCGACCTTGCGGGTACCGAGCAGCCGCCGCACGCGGGCCACCACGTCGTGGCTGGTCCAGCCCAGCGGCTTGTCGATGATCAGCACGCCGCTGGGGGCGGTGATGAGGGTGGGAGTGGCGGTCACGGCGCTCATGCCTGACCCTCCGGATTATCACTGCTGGTCAACAGGCGACTGATGCGGTCCGCTCGCTCCGGGGTGGCGTCGCCGAAAAAGGTGATGCGCGGGGTCTGCTTCATGCGCAGGGAACGGGCGATTTCCCGCTGCAACACGGGGGCCGCGGCGTTCAGCACCTCCAGCGCGCCGTCGATCGGGGCGCCCAGCACGCTCACCAGCACGCGCGCGGTTTTCAGATCCGGGGCGGCGTCCACGGCGGTGACGGTGACCAGGCCCAGACGGCGATCGTCGACGTAGCGCTCAATGGCCATGGCGATCACCTCACGCAGGGCTTCGCCCACGCGCGCATGGCGGCGGAAGCCCTTCTTGTGCAGCCGGTCTGAGCTGTGTTCGGATGTCATTGCAAGACTGCCCATTGTCACCCGCCGCTACATCTTTGCGGCGACTTCATCCATGGCGTACGCCTCGATGACGTCGCCCACCTTGATGTCGCTGAAGCGTTCGAAGGAGATGCCGCACTCGTAGCCTTGACGAACCTCCTTGACGTCCTCCTTGAAGCGCCGCAACTGGCTCAGCTTGCCCTCGTGTACCACCACGTTGTCGCGGATCACGCGCAGACCTGCACAGGCGCGCAGGATGGTGCCATCCACCACCGAACAGCCGGCGACAGCACCCACCTTGGGAACCTGGAACACCTCGCGCACTTCGGCGCGGCCCAGGGTCCGCTCCTTGTACTCGGGGGCGAGCAGGCCCTGCATGGCGGCCTTCACGTCGTCCAGCAGGTTATAGATGATGCTGTAGAGGCGAATGTCCACGCCTTCCTGTTCCGCCAGTCGCGCCGCCTTCGGCTCCGGCCGCACGGAGAAGCCGATGACGACCGCCTTGGAGGCGCTGGCCAGCATCACGTCGGTCTCGGTGATGCCGCCCACACCGGTGTGCAGCACCTTGACCTTGACGCGGTCGGTGGACAGTTTTTCCAACCCTTCGCGGATCGCTTCCACGCTGCCTTGCACGTCGCCACGCAGCACCACCGCCAGTTCCATGACCTCCTGCTGCTGCATGCGCTTGAACAGGTCGTCGAGGGACATTTTCTTTTCGCGCGCCAGTTCGCGGCTGCGCTCGCTGGCGCGGCGGGTATTGGCCACATCCTTGGCGGAGCGCTCGTTGGTGACGGCGTTGAACGGGTCCCCCGCGCTGGGAACCCCTTCCAGACCGATGATCTCTACCGGAATCGCCGGCCCCGCACTGTCCATGCGGATACCCAGGTCGTCATGCATGGCGCGCACGCGGCCGGTGTGTTGACCGACCACGAAGAAGTCGCCGACCCGCAGGGTGCCGGCCTGAACCAGAACGGTGGCCACCGGGCCGCGACCACGGTCCAGTCGTGCCTCGACCACGTGGCCGGTTGCCGGCTTGTCCGGGTTCGCCTGCAGTTCCAGTACCTCGGCCTGCAGGAGAATTTTGGCCAGCAGTTCGTCAAGCCCCTGCCGGGTGTGTGCGGAAACGCGGGCAAACTGCACGTCGCCGCCCCACTCCTCGGGCACCAGGTTGTACTCGGTCATCTGCTGAGTGACGCGCTCGGGGTTGGCGTCCGGCTTGTCCACCTTGGTGATGGCCACAATGATCGGCACGCCGGCCTCGCGGGCGTGGGCGATGGCTTCCGCGGTCTGCGGCATGATGCCGTCGTCGGCGGCCACCACCAGCACCACGATGTCGGTCACCTGGGCGCCGCGGGCACGCATGGCGGTGAACGCCTCGTGGCCCGGCGTATCCAGGAACACGATCTGGCCCTGAGAGGTTTCCACCAGATAAGCGCCGATGTGCTGGGTGATGCCACCGGCCTCGCCAGCCACCACGCGGCTGGCGCGAATGGCGTCCAGCAACGAGGTTTTGCCGTGGTCCACGTGGCCCATGATGGTGACCACCGGGGGGCGGGACTTGAGCTGCTCGGGGGTGTCCTGGAGCACCTGGAGGAGTTCGTCCTCGGTCTTGTCCAGCACCACCTCCATGTTGACCCCCAGGTCGGAGGCGATCAATTGCGCCGCGTCCAGGTCCACCGGATCGTTGAGGGTGGCCAGGGCGCCCATCTTGAGCAGTTCGCCGATCACCGAACCCACCTTGATGCCCAGGGCATCGGCGAATTCCTTGACGGTGACCCCCTCCTGAATGCGGATGGCGCGCACCCGCGGACGGGAGGTCTCGCTGGCAAAATTCTTGCGCTCCGGGCGGGAAAACTGCTCGTCAAAGTCGTCGCGGCCGCGGCCCTTGCCCTTCTTGCCCTTGAAACTCTGCCATTTGCGCTTGTGGGCGTCCGCTGCTCCGCGTCCCGGCTCTGCGGCCGGGGTGGTGGTGGCGGCCGGGGTGGCGGCACCGGTCTCGCGCTTCTTGCGCTCGCGTTTTTCCGGTTTGGCGCGGGTGGCGGGCGGCGCCGGCGAGGGCAGGTCGATGACCACGCGCTCCCGCTGCGGCTGGCTGCTCATGTCGAGGTGCGGGGTAAGGCCGTGGGGGGTGGCAATGTCGCCGGTACGGGCGGTACGCACCCGGTCACCCGCCGACGGCAGCGCGGTGGGGCGGCGGGGCGCGGCGATCTCTGCCGGTTCGGCCTCGGGGGCCGCCGGCTCTTCGACGGGGGCGACTACCTTGTCCGCCCTGGCGGGTTTACGCGGCTTGTGGGCCTCCAGGTCGATGACCACACGCTGGCGCTGCGGGGTATTCTGCATCTCTTCGGCGGACAGGTGGGGCGTCAGGCCAGGCGGGGTGGGAGAGTCCTGGCGGCTGCCGACCCCCTTCTTCAGAATTCCGCCACCCCTGGTCTCGGGGCCCTTGCGGGCCTGGGTACGGGGGGGGGCCGGTTCCGCTTCGGGGGTGACCTGGGTGGGCGTGTCGGCGTGGACATCCGCCGGGGCGTCGTCGGCGTGCCCGGACGGGTGGGTCTCCGGGGCGTGAGCGGCTGCGGCGGCTTCCTGCGCCACGTCGGCCTCCGCGCCCTGTCCGGCGCGACGGCGCTTGACCAGAACGCGGACCCTGGGCTCGGCGGGTGACTCCTGAGGCGGTGCCGGGGGCTGACTGGCGGCCTTGCTCCGGGATTTGCGCTGGGGTTTGGGGGCGGCAACGGCCTTGCCCAGTTTCTGGCGCACCCTGGCGACGTCCTCGTCGGACAAGCGGGAGGCGTGGTCTTCGACCGATACGCCCATTTTTCCCAGGACGGCCAACAGTTCCCGGCTGGTTACTTCCAGGTCCCGCGCCAGTTCAAAAACCCTCATGTGTGTTTCCCTGCACTCCTTGTGCGCCTCGTGTTCATCCGCATTTTTTTTCGGGTGGAATTATAACCCGTGTGGCACCTGTAAGGACATTCCTGCCCGTCGTACCCGTCTATTTTGTGTTCGCCTTGTGCAACGTCGGCGCCGTGAGTACCTACGGCCTGGTACCCTTGGCCTCCTCCTTGTCCGCCTCCACCTCCGCCTTGGCATCGGTTTCGGTTTCGTCATCAGTCCGGGTGTTCTGGGCCTCGGCGCTGGCCGCACCTGCGTCCGACCCCGCCTCGGCCTGGGCTTCGGCGGCCGCCTTTGCGGGGCGGGAGCCCAGCATGGGGGCGGCTGCGGCGGCATCCGCCTCGTCGTCGTCCAGGGGCTTGTCGGGCAGTCCGGAGAACAGGGCGTCGGCATCGGTCAAGCCCTGGGCCTTGGAGCGGGCATGCACCAGCAGCGCGGCCTCCAGTTCCTCGTCCTTGCCTTCGAAGGCGTCTTCGCGATACTCGCTCTCGGACAGGATGTCCAGGTTCCAGCCGGTAAGCCGGGAGGCCAGGCGCACGTTCTGACCCTTCTTGCCGATGGCCAGGGAAAGCTGATCGTTACGCACGATGACAATGGCGGAGCGCTCTTCCTCGGTGATGCCCACGCGGTCGATTTCGGCCGGGCTGAGGGCTTCGGCAATGAAGCGCTGCGGATCTTCGGTCCAGGCGATGATGTCGATCTTTTCGCCGTGCAGTTCGCGCACCACGGCCTGCACGCGGGAGCCTTTCATGCCCACGCAGGCGCCCACCGGGTCCACTCCGCGCTCACGGGATGCCACCGCCATCTTGGTGCGGTCGCCCGCGTCGCGGGCGATGGCCTGCACGGTGACAATGCCTTCGGCGATTTCCGGCACTTCCATCTCGAACAGTCTCTGCACAAAGGCCGGGTTATTGCGCGACAGGATCAGTTGCGGGCCACGCGGGGTGGAGCGCACCTCCAGCAACAGGGCGCGGACACGGTCGCCGCGCCGGTAGGTTTCGCGCGGGATCTGCTCCGAATAGGGCAACAGTGCCTCGGTGCGGCCCAGCTCCACAATGTAGTTGCGGCGCTCCTGGCCAAGGATCATGCCGGTGACCAGGTGTCCCTCGCGGCCGGTGTACTCGCCGTAGATGGCGTCCCACTCGGCGGCGCGCACCTGCTGGAAAATTACCTGCTTGGCGGCCTGGGCGGCGATGCGGCCGAAGCCTTCCATCTCCAGCAAAAAGCCCACTTCGTCGCCGATTTCGGCGTCCGGGTCGGCCTCGCGGGCGTCGTCGAGGATGATCTCCAGGGTCGGGTCCGCAACCTCATCCACCACCACCTTGAACGACACGATCTCGGCCTCACCGGTTTCGGTGTCGATGCTGGCCTGGATGTTGCCCTCGTTGGGGTAGCGTTTGTGCGCGGCGGTTGCGAGCGCCGTCTCCACGGCGGAAACGATCTTGCTCTGCTCGATACCCTTCTCGCGGCTGATCTGCTCGATGGCGGACAGCATTTCGCGGCTCATTGTCGTGAACTCCAGATGAGGTTTACTACGGTTCCGGCGGCGGGTGGACTAGAATTCCACTTCCAGCCGCGCGCTGGCCATGTCTTCGTACGCAACGTCCTGGTGTTCCCCGCTGGCGAGTTCCAGGCAAACCTTGTGTTCGTCCGCGCCCCGGATGTGACCCACGGCCAGGTAGTTGCCGCCCGCGGGCCGCAGCAGCTTGACGCGGCAAAGCTGCCCGGAGAAGCGCCTGAATTCCCCGGGGTTGCGCAACGGCCGGTCCATGCCGGGGGAGGAGACCTCCAGGCGATAGGAGCCGGGAATCGGATCGTCCACGTCCAGCGCGTGGGACAGGAACAGGCTTACCGCAGCGCAGTCGTCGATACCCACCGTGCCGTCCAGCCGATCCAGGATCACCCGCAGAGCGGAACCGGCCCGCTCAATGTCGAACACCTCCAGCCCCCGCTCCGCGAGAATCGGGGCGAGCATTTCGAGGAGCCGGGTTTTCAGGGCCTCGGTCACACCGGGCATGGTCACCACAAATGACGACGGCGGGCTCCATCGCCCGCCGCATCCTAAATAAAGCGCAGACAAATTATCCGGACATGATAACCACGACGGGTGTGCTTTGCAAGAGGCCCGGTGCGAAAAGGTTGACACGAGGCCGCTTCAGGCGGTAGTTTGTTACCCCTCGCGCCGAGATAGCTCAGTCGGTAGAGCAGAGGCCTGAAAAGCCTCGTGTCCACAGTTCGATTCTGTGTCTCGGCACCATTTC
>Ga0224495_10000131_pt1 | contig 56743 bp, 58 predicted proteins | sample SF_Jul11_sed_USG_FD_168128 | JGI IMG/M metagenome (GOLD analysis project Ga0224495, IMG submission 168128) | Sediment microbial communities from San Francisco Bay, California, United States - SF_Jul11_sed_USGS_4_1 | ecosystem: Environmental > Aquatic > Marine > Sediment | place: USA: California...
CCCATAAGAATCGCCAGAATATTTGTCCGCGTTAAAACAGTTACCAAACCCAGAGAAAACATTATTATAGCAATAGCCAGGTATGCATATGGATTTTCTGATATCAAATTCATTCTTCACTCTCCTCTTCTGATTTTGAAGAATCTTTTAGTACGAGCTCCTTACGCAAAAAAACACCAGCGCCAACAAGAAGTACAACAATTAAAACAGAAACAAGTTCAAACACTGCAATATATTCCTTTAACAGCATATTCCCGATCATTTTTGTAGTAGGGACATATTCATTCTTAAAAAAATTAAAATCAGTATTCCATGTGGTATAAAAATAAATCGCCCCGAAACCTGTCACAAGCAAAAGAGCTGGCAAAATACTCATTGCAGGATTATTTGAAAATACCTGACCTCCACCACTTGTGAGCATTATGCTGAATAGAATCACAACCATCACCCCACCCACATAAATTAATATCTGGGAAACAGCAAGAAAGTCCGCACTCAAGTAAATATAAATACCTGCGGTACCAACCAGAGACAATAAAAGCCCCAGTGCAGCATTAATGATACTTTTATTAAATGCCGTAAAAAGAGCACCTCCGAGAGTGAGCAGTGCAATAGCTATAAAAATTACATCTTTCATGTTATGCTCCCGCCTCCGGCTTGGGTGCTGACTCTGCCTGCTTTTTTTCTTTCGCTCTTTTCTCTGCAAAATCTGTAGCTTCCTTGAATAAAGCTTTTGCCTGCTCTTGCGGAATAAACTGCTCAATTAAATCACTGCTTTTAAGAGCGACCCCTTCAAAATCCTTTTTAAAATAGAGAGCTGTTTGATGACTCTCTTCATCTTCAGCCGGACAAGCCTCTACACAAAGATTACAATACATACATTTTCCATGATAAATATTAAAATAAATAAGCGTTAAACCCTTTTTACCCTCTGTCCTCATTCCTTTCATATCGATTACATCAATCGGACATGCTTTTTGACATAACGCACAAGCTGTACATAGATCTACATCAAGAGCAAGACGACCACGATAACCAGTGGGTAAAGTATGAGGCACAGGCTCTTTTAATCTATCAGGATACTGTACAGTTATTGGTTTTTGAAACATATAACTCAGCGTTATCGCCATTCCTTCAAAAACAGTAGCAGCTGTGTCCCAGATGTTTTTAAAATATGTTATCATTCTACGCTCTGCTCCTATATAAATGGATTCAAATGAATTTTGGCTTTTGTAATTTTCAAGTTTCGATAAACCCGATAAACAAAATAAATCAGTATCCACGTAGAGATTGCTGTCATTACAATTCTTGTTATAAAATCAACTTGAGAATTATCAGGAACAAAGTAAACCCAGAGTACAGTGCCCATAACAATAAAAAATCCAATCGGTACCATATATTTCCAGCATATATCCATTAACTGATCTATACGAACTCGCGGCAGTGTCCAGCGTAGCCATATAATAATAAACACAAATATCGATGTTTTAAAACAAAACCATAAAAAGCCTAAAATTTCTATTTTCATCGGCTCTCTGCCGGGGAGTGGCAACTGCACAAGATATTCATAACCTAAATTACCGCCTCCAAAAAACAGCACAGTTACAAGGGCGCCAATAACCACAAGGTTTGCCCACTCTGCCAGAAAAAAAAGTAAAAATCTTATTCCACTATACTCTGTGTTATACCCTGAAACAAGCTCACTTTCGGCTTCCGGAATATCAAAGGGTACCCTGTTTCCTTCTGCCAAAGCAGAAATAAAAAAAATGAAAAACGCTATAAATGCAAAAGGATTGCGAAAAATATACCACTCATGAGGAAGAGCTCCCTGAGCCTGAACTATCTTGTTTAAATTCAGTGAACCCGCCATGAGTATTATAACAACAACCGCAAGCGCTGTAGGAATTTCATAACTGATCATCTGCGCAGCAGAACGCATTCCACCAAGCAAGGACCATTTATTATTTGATGCCCAACCACCGATCATAAAACCAATAACAACAAAAGAAGCTGTAGCCAGGACATAATAAATTCCAACGTCAAGATCTTCCATAAAGGCATAAGCACCAAATGGTATGGGAACCAGAGTTAAAAATACTCCCATAAAAACCAGATAAGGAGCAATTTTAAAAAGGAATGGATGAACCTGATCTGGAATAATATCTTCCTTTTGAAGGGCCTTTAGCGCATCAGCAATCCATTGAACCGCCCCTTGCGGTCCAACCCTGTTGGGTCCGATCCTCGACTGCATACGTCCGGCAATACGACGCTCTATTACAGTCAAAACTCCCGCTGTAACAACAATTACACCAAGGTATATTACTGCAAAGATTATCATATAAGCAAGCTGATTCATCTATCCACCTCCGGAGCAACCACATCCAGACTCGCAAAGTAAGCAATCACATCAGCAACCATCATACCTTTTAACTTGTCTGACAATGTAGTCATCGCTGTAAATGATCCTGTTCTTATTTTTACCCGATAAGGGGTTAAATTTTTTCCATCGCTGATAATATGAAAACCAAGCTCACCTCTTGGTGCCTCTGTTCTGTGATAAAGCTCACCTTCAGGTAAAATCAGTTTTTTAGGAACTTTAGCCTGAATCTCTCCATCTTTAATTCTAGACAGTATCTGACGCAATAATTTTTCTGACTGTTTCATCTCTTCAATTCTTACATCATACCGATCATAAGAGTCGCCAACTGCTCCAAACTTTCCCTTTCCGACAACTACATTAAAATCAAGTTGATCGTAAAAGCAATAATTGTCTGTTTTTCGTAAATCAATATCAACACCTGAGCCTCTCAGGTTTGGCCCCGACAGTGAAAAATGAATCGCTTCCTCAGCTTTGACTACTCCGATACCCTTGAGGCGCTCAATAAAAATTTTATTCAAACCGATTAACCGCTCAAACTCATCCATAAAAAGTACAAAATGATCAAGATATTTACTTAGTTTTTCAAAAAAATCATCATTAACATTCTGACATACTCCACCAAGACGAACATAATTATTGTTCATCCTTGTGCCGGTTAATATTTCCATCAGATCAAAAATGTGCTCCCTTTCCCGTAAAGCATGTACAAATGGGGTATATGCCCCAAGGTCAACCGTTAACGCTCCCACACCTAAAAGATGAGAGGCTATTCTGGTTAATTCCATTCCCAGCATCCGTAACCATGTGGCTCTTTCGGGGACCTCAAGATTTCCCATTGTTTCGACTGCCAGCGCATAACCCACATTACAGTTTACTGGAGCAACATAGTCTACCCTGTCCGTATAGGGCATAAATGCTGAATAGGGAAGTTTTTCTGCGATTTTTTCAATAGAGCGATGCAGGTAACCCACATCGGGAGTTGCTCTGACAACAATCTCTCCATCAAGATGAAGAATAAAACGGATCACACCATGAGTCGAAGGGTGGTGTGGACCCATGTTCACTTCTATTTCATTTCCACTGATAGAATTAATTTCTATCCTTGATCTTATATCTTCCTGCGTAATGTTCATATTATAAGTTATCCACCCTCACAGCCGCTAACTCATCTTCCCTTGTTGTAGGTATACCATTATAAGAACTTTTTTCTTGAAAATCTTTTCTTAAAGGATGTCCAACCCAGTCATCGGGTAACATAATTCTTCTGAGATCACAACTATCATTGAAAACAACACCCAGGAGATCATATATTTCACGTTCAAACCAGTTTGCACTTCCAAATATATCATCAACAGAGTCTACAGAAGGATTTAAATCGGGAAGATCAACACCGATTACAACAGAGGAAAAATCATCAGAACGACTCAAAACATAGAGCAGTGAAAAGCCCCTGCTTTTTATTTCCCCCTCTTCAGAAGTTTCAGTTAAATGAGTTCCCGAAATATTATTTAGAAAATTAAATTTTAACTCCGGGTTACTCATTGCAATCTGAATAACTTTTCGCAGCACTTGAGCAGAGACTTTTACAATCGGCATCTTGCTCTCTCGCTGAATTATTTCTGCCGAAACAGGAGAGACCAATTGAACCAACTTGTCACATATATCAATAGAATATTTCATGATAATCTACTTTCTTAAAAATTTTTCCTTTTGCACTTTCCCCTGAAGGGCCACCAGCGCCTCAAGAAGAGCCTCCGGTCTGGGAGGACATCCCTGCAAATATATATCTACAGGGATAATTTGGTCAACACCTTTTACCACAGAATAAGCACTCGAAAAAAGGCCTCCGCAATTTGAGCAGGAGCCCATTGATATAACATACCTGGGTTCGGCCATCTGTTCATAAAGCAGTTTTAATCTTGAAGCCATTTTATAGGTTAGAGTTCCCGCAATAATAATTAAATCAGATTGTCGCGGAGTTCCTCTCGGTGCAGCACCAAAACGTTCAATATCTGCCCTGGGGCCTCCTGTATGCATCAACTCAATAGAGCAACACGCAAGTCCAAAAACCATCCACCATAAAGAATGCTTTCTACTCCACCCTAAAACATCATCAATACTGGTTATAAAAACATTATCCGGCAACTCCTGGTATAAACTCATAACTCCCCCGATATCACCTTTTAATGGTTTTTGACTTCTCTGATGATTTATAGCCTTTTATCCAGCTTAAATCACCTCTTCCCCATGCATAAATCAGCGCCACGAGCAAAATAGCAACAAAAAGCATAAGCTCTATCAGAGCAATTAACCCTGTTCCATTATTAATCCAGTCTTTGTAAACAACAGCCACTGGCAGTATTAAAACAATCTCTACATCAAACAATAAAAAAATCAGTGCTAAAATATAATAACGAATATTAAAATTAACCCAGGCATTACCAACAGGCACCTCACCGCACTCATAGGGCGAGTTTTTCATTGGATTCGGTCTGTTTGGGCGAATTATCTTGCTGACAAGCAGCATACCAAACATAAATCCAATGGACAAAAGAGTAAATATTAAGACACTACCGTATTCTCTTAGCATTTATATTACCAAATAACTCATAATATTAGTGCTGGCCAGAAGAACTTAGATTAATATGGTGTCAATAGCATTTGACTATAAAAGTAACCAAACAGTCATAAACAATAAATAATCAATTCAGACACACAAACATTTTTATGAAAAGCAATCAAAAACAGCCATCCATTTTGGGCCTTGACCAGGGAACCCACGCAACAAAAGGCATACTTTATGATTTAAACGGTAATATCATTACCACAAAAAGTGTTAATATTTCTTTGAATCGTATCAGTAACGAGTCTATTGAACAAAACCCGGAAGAAATTCTGGATTCCGTTAATACAGTCCTGGAAACTATATTAAATGAAATAAGTGAAAGCCATACCATAACAGCTGCAGCACTGGCTACGCAGCGATCATCAGTTGTTGCTTTGTCCCGTGAAAGTGGGCGCGCACTTTCTCCTGTCATTAGTTGGCAGGATACCCGCACAAAAAAAAACCTGGAGCAAATAGCAGACCATGAAAGTCATATAAAAAATATTACCGGACTCCCCCTTTCTGCTCATTATGGTGCCAGTAAAATAGAGTGGCTGTTAAACAATAATCAAAATACAATTACTGAAGAAAAAAAAGGTACATTGCTTTATGGGCCCCTTGTTTCCTATTTATTGTACAATATTTTAACTGAAAAAAAGTATTTAATCGACCACACAAATGCAACCAGAACACTTTTATTCAACATAAAAACACTTTCATGGGACTCCACATTATTGAAATTGTTTCATATTCGCCGTAAACAATTACCTTCACCTCAACCTGTAATTTATAATTACGGGAAATTATCGAAAGGATACATTCCATTACAAGTGGTATCTGGCGATCAAAATGCAGCCCTTTTTTTTAATGGCGAATTACCAGAAAATAAAATTGTTGTAAACATAGGAAGCGGAGCCTTTATATTAAAAACCAGTGGCAGAAAAATTATTTCTAACCCTTACCTGTTAAAAAGCATCGCCCGATCTGAAGAAAATGATGTACTCTATACCCTTGAGGGAACAATAAATGGAGCAGGTAACGCAATTTCTTGGTTAGCCGAAAAATACAATACAGTAATTAATGAAGAACTCATTCAAAAGGCCAGTCTTGTCGAGTCTCCCCCTATATTTAAAAATTTTATTGGAGGATTAGGGTCTCCATTTTGGAGAAGTGGTGATCAACCCGAATGGATATATGACCACACAAAACCTTCTATTATTAATGATCTTTCCGGAATAATAGAAAGTATTGCTTTTCTAATATCGATAAACATTGAACTTTTAAAAAAATCTGATAACATAAGCTATAAGTCCATATCCATAACAGGAGGATTATCTAATGTCAATGCACTCTGCCAAAAACTGGCTGACTTGAACCAGATAAAAGTAGAGCGATACCAGGATAAGGAGGCCACAATAAGAGGATCTGCCTGGATGGCAGCCCAAAAACCAAAAAATTGGAGCCGCTCACCCGAAACCACCTTTAACCCATGTATAAACACTCCCTTGAGAAAAAGATTTACGATTTTCTCTCAGGTACTGGATGCCGTTAAATATATGCAAAATTAAAAAAAATGTTTGTTTAAAAATATAATTCCCGTCATAATAAGAAAATAAAAAAAGGCTTGCAAGTCAAACTTTTTTTAAATTAATGTTTTGTACTAAATGTTCAATGGAGGAAAATTATGAATGATACTTTTAAAAAGCTGAATATTGTAACTCTTGTAGTAACACTGCTCATTGCCAGCACAAATATTCTAGCACAAGATAAAAATGCAGCAACTGCAGGTGATTCTACTGCAAAAGAGCCTGCAACAAAAAGCGGTGATAAAAATAAAGAAGAAAAACTCTATGGCAGTTATCTGGATACTATTCATGCCAAGGATAATGCCCTTCATAACAGCCAGATTAATCAAAAGCTGCTAAAAAAATTAAAAATAGCCGTGGGCAATTTTGGCACAGATGCTGAAAATTCAATTTTTAAAAAACTTAGTGATGATTATAAAGATGGAATCAAAGATATCTACAAAAGAGAATTCCTCGTTGCCGATCAAAAGTTGACAAAAAATAGAAAAGATATTGAAAATCTTTACAACTCAATGATTGACCAATATACTCAAAAAGCAGGAGAACTTTTGTCTCAATGTGCTGATGCACTTGTAGAGGGTGAGTTAAGTATAAATTCTGATGGAACATCAACTCCGGAATCAGTAGGAGATGCTTTGTCTCTTATGCAAAAAAATAAATTTCGTCTGGCTATTGCATACGACCAGTATAATATGGGAGTTCAAGCTCAAAGAGACGAAAACATCTATGTTGCCCTGGCTCACTTAAGATATGCCAAGCTACAGGCAATTGCAATCCTGGAAGATCTTGCTGGATCAACAGAAAATAAAGATAAAATTCGTGATATGTATAAAAAAGATTTTGCTGATGCTGAAAATCGTATTGCGAAATCCGGTACCTGATTGGATCTCATTTTTTTTAGTTCAGTTATTTTTCAATTTAACAATATTTGCTGAGCCATTTATTGTTGTTATAGATCCGGGGCATGGTGGAAAACACCTTGCTCCGAATAGTATCTATGGTGATAAATATGATCCTGAAACCGGAAAATATCTTGATGCATATCGTCCAGGAGCCTCATATCAAGGACTTGAAGAAAATATTGAAACTTATGAAATTGCTGAAATTATACAAAATCTCCTCAACTCATTAAACAGCGAAACCGGAAAAAAAAAGTTTCAGAAAATTTTAAATAAATATAATTATAAAGAAAAAAAAGATCAAACTGATATTGCAGTATTTTTATCACGAAAATCCGGCTATCGGGATTTTTATTCTGAAGAAAAAAGTGACATTAACGGCAATTACCGCCTTTATGATTATCCGGATATTTATTCTGGTCAAATTCTACCCGGAACCATAAGCAGAATCAATGCATTAAAGCCACACCTTGTGGTATCGATACACCTGACAACCGGTCAGACAGAAAAATACGGCGCTCTTAGCTCCGTTATTACTCCAGGATATGATACATATAAAATTGCCCTTGAATACCTTAAGGCAAACCCGGTAGAACAAAAAATAATCAAAGAAGATTTCAACAATAGTTTTTATGCTGACTGGTTCAACAACGGAGGTGAGCGAACTCTGTTTGAATGGTTTTTATGTGATGCCTGGATCTATTTTACCGGATACTGGTCTCAAAAAGATGGATTCAAAGCAGATACAGACAAATATCGTGGCCTCCGTCAAAACTATGTTTCCTGGACTTACAGTGACAAAAGCAGGCCAGATGTGTCACCATTAATCAAGCATTCAGGACAATTAAATGAAAACCTTTTAAATAGTATTTTCTGGACAAGAGAAAAGTCTGAACCTGAAAAATGGAGAAGAGAAAATGGAATGGAAGGATACGGAGGTGATAACCTCTATGCATCCAATGAAATACTCCGATACGTTCGCTTTGGATTGCAAAAAAATGGTGTGTTTACCTACAAAAAACTACCCGAATTAAAGAAACCTTACCTCTCGACATGGACTATTCCAACTTATATAAATGCAATTTCTGCCTATATAGAACTCGCGTATTTGAATAATAAATATGACTATTTACGGATGAAAAATTATAAATATGTACAAGCCGAAGCGATCGCCGTCGGAATCTATTCTCTTCTCAACGGAATCCCCCAATCTCCAACGAATAAAGAAAAAAACTTTCCTTCAGGAAACCCAATAGATTTTTCAAAATATGAAAACTTCAATGGCAGTAACTATTTTAAAACAGTCACCCCCTGATTCAGATCAGATGTTTATTTAACATATATTGATAAGCAGCCTTCTGCTCGGCTTTTTTTCTGCTTGTGTCAACAGAGCGAATAATCTCCTTTCCCGCAAGAAAAAGAGCCACTTCAAACATTTTTTCATGCTCAGGTCCCGAGGTGGAAACTACCCTGTATTCAGGAAGATACTTTCCCCTTTTCATCAAATATTCCTGCAAATTTGACTTGTAATCTACGCTATACTCAGCAACTTTTCCACCAAGAAGATAAGGTTCCCAGTATTTTAATATAAATTTTTCTACATTGTCAAATTCTGATCCTAAATATATTGCACCAATCAAAGATTCAAGAGCATCAGCAATATTCGAACTTTTTCGGGAGCCTCCACTTTGAACCTCGCCCTTGCCCATTAAAAGGTAGTGACCAATTCCCATTTTTTCAGCAATTTCTGATAACGTTGGGGCACATACAGCCATTGCTTTACGCTTTGTTAACTCTCCCTCGTTCTCATCTGAAAAACGATGAAAAAGTGCCTTGCTGATTACAAGGCCTAGTACTGCATCTCCCAGAAACTCCAGTCTCTGATTATATACAGTATATTCATTTTTTAATTTTGAGATTTTTTTTTGCTCGTTTACAAAACTTCTATGTGTCAATGATTCATTAATCAGATCAAGTTGATAAACTTTAATTCCAATATCATCAAGAAACTTTTCCAGTTCTTTTTTTCGTATAGAATCCATTTGAGAAATTTGATCAGGCGCCGAAACTACAAATTATCTTTACCTGATCAAATTATTATTAACCTTTACTGCTGAATATTATTTTTTAACAAAACAAGAATTCATCAAGCATGTTCGTCGATGTACTTGGCAACGTCACCTACAGTCTGTATTTTTTCCGCATCTTCATCAGGCACTTCGATGCCAAACTCTTCTTCCAGTGCCATCACTAATTCAACTGTGTCCAGTGAATCTGCACCCAGGTCATCTACAAAGTGTGATTCTGGGGTAATTTCTGATTCATCTACTCCCAACTGTTCCGCAATAATCTTCTTAATTTTGTCCATGTCTGCCATAGAGGCCTCCTTTGATAGCTGTATATTCTATTATAATCACTTTACGACCAATATTAATTTTACCTTTAATTGTAAAGCAATTACCTACAATAGTGATTTAATAAACTTTTTGCAACACATTAAATGCTACAAACCTGAAATCCCTCCATTTATATCCAGAATATGCCCGGTTATATATGAAGACAAATCAGATGCCAGAAACAGAGCTACTTTCGCAACATCATCTGGTTCACCAAATCTGGCAAGCGGTATCGCCGCAAGAACTTTTTCCTTGTATTTTTCAGGAATCTTGTCGGTCATCGGTGTATGTATAAATCCAGGGGCAATCGCATTACAACGTATCCCCAGAGGGGCAAGCTCTTTTGCCAGAGTTTTTGTCAAGCCAATCACGCCAGCCTTGGAAGCTGAGTAATTAGCCTGTCCCGGATTTCCCTGAGCTGCAATCGAAGAGATATTAATAATAACGCCTGATCGTTCTTTTCTCATGACATTTGCAGCCGCCTGAGCGCACAAAAACGTTCCTTTCAGGTTAATATCCAAAACACGGTCAAGCTGTTCCTCCTTCATGCGAATAAAAAGACCATCCATCGTAATTCCGGCATTGTTTATCAACACATCAACACGGCCCCACTTCTCAACTGCCTTCGCAAACAAATTATTTACATCGTCCTTACTGGAGACATCGCTCGCTACAGCGATAGCATCTACTCCCCTGGTCTTGATTTCCTCTGCTGTCTGATTTGCAGTCTCCTGATTAATATCAGTAATTACAATATTTGCACCATGGTCGGCAAACAAAAGTGCAATGGCCTTTCCAATACCCTGACCTGAACCGGTAACAACCACGACTTTTTTATTTAAATCATCAAATTGATATCTCATATATTTTTTAACTCCTATACTTCAGGGGCAATCATAAACTTCATTTCGGCTTCTACAGCCACCTGGCCTTCAACGGTTCCCACACCTTTAACGTGCGCCAACCTCGAACCTATCTTGATGATTTCAACCTCAAGACGTAACTGATCTCCGGGAACAACCGGTCTTTTGAACCGGCAATTATCGATCGATGCAAAAAATCCAATTTTTCCTTCATTACCTGGTTTACCTAATACAAAGTAACCGGCAACTTGGGCTAGAGCTTCCACCTGCAGAACTCCTGGCATTACAGGCAAATGCGGAAAGTGTCCGTTAAAGAACTCCTCATTGGCTGTTACATTTTTCAAGCCTACAATTTTATTCTCGCTCATTTCCAGAATTCTGTCTACCAGTAAAAATGGATATCTATGGGGTAATACTGAACTAATTTTTCTAATATCTGATAACATAATTACACTCAATCCTTTTGGACGATACTTTCCCATAAAATCACACATTCACTATATTGTAAACCAATTTTTTAGAGTTGTAAATTAGTATCTCCCATACATTTTGGCGACGGAATGTTCAAACGAAAATGGCACTCTCTTCTAATTGATTTTGAAAATTTCTTAAATAAACCAAGATCAAAAGAGACTATAAAAAAAGTTGTAGCGATAGTAATATCCGGAATTCTATTAATCGTAACAGTTATATTATCTAATCCATATATTGGAACCATAATTGATTATGAAGCAGGTGATATTGCACTCGATGATATCCGGGTTACCAAGGACATTCGATATGAGCTGCCCTATGAGACCGAAAAATTAAAAATTGAGGTATCTGAAAAAACAAGATTTGTTTTTGACAGAGATTACCTGGTACTTAAAAAAGCTATTAATGAATTATCTACAGAGTTTGAAAATTTAATTGCAATCTCCTCAAATTCGGACAACAGTTTCCAGCAGGCTGCTGAAAATTACCCCTATCTGAAAAAAATTCAATCCTTAACACCTGAAGAGATAAATAAGGCTTTAAAAGATCCCGGTAATAAAAAGAATTTTATCAAATGGGTAACTCTTTATACAACATACATCTTTGATAATTTTGGTATTACCGAAGACCCTGTTGAAAATCTTGCTGCATTGGAAAAAAACGGAATCCTTGTCAGAACAACAGGTTCAAGTGATGATTCAAAGTCTGAGCTAAACTGGAATTCAGACAAGTTAATTTATAACAAAGCACTTTTTTCTTATTACAATTATAACAGAATAACTGAAACCAATCCTGCAAATGAGAAATATCCTCTTTCCGAGGCAGGAAGAAAGCTGGCCACCCTGCGCGTCGTACAGTACTACTACTATCACCCATTTATAAGACCAAATTTCAATGAAACAGAAAACAGAAAAAAAATTGCTACGGATAATGTTAAAGCTGTATATGCTGTCTTAAAAAAAGGACTTACCATTGTTCGGGCAGGTGATCCTATAGACAGTGAAAAACTGGATAAAATAAAAATTATCAACCAGTTTCAAGGTAAAACAAATTTTAATTACATTTTTGGTATTTTTATTATTCAACTTATATTACTGGGTGGAGTCGCCTATTATATCTATCGCTTCTCAGAATTTTCCATGCGAGACATTACTTCTTATGTAATTTTAACCACACTTTTTCTCTGGATTATTTTTTATTCCTACATGATTTCCAGAATTGTCACTTTTAACAATGTACTTTATTTTGCTCTGCTTATTCCTGTCAGTTTTAATGCAACAATGAGCTGCCTTCTTCTCGGTCCGCGGGTTGCCTTTGCAACAGGTACCTATCTATCTTTTTTTATATTTTTATTATCTGGAAATGAAAGCGAGTCTTTTTTAATTTCTTTTATCTCTGTTTGCGTTGGAATATATGCAACAGACAAACTAGAAAAACGGACCCAGTTTTTAAAAGCAGGCCTCATAAATGGATTTGTTGTAATTATCGCAATTTTTGCCATTGATCTTGTAAAAGACAATATATCCCCTTCTACCAAATTTCGGCTTTTAGCTGGGTTCGGCAACGCTTTTATCAGCATTATACTGGTAATTGGAATATTGCCTGTATATGAAATTCTTTTTAATCTCCCTACAAAGTTCAGACTCATGGAATTAACCGATTACAGCCACCCTCTGCTTAAAAAACTCTCAGAAGTAGCCTCTTCCAGCTATACACACTCTCTTACTATGGCTACTATTGCAGAAAGAGCTGTCGGAGCGATCGGAGGAGATACTTTACTCGCGAGGGTCGGATGCCTCTATCATGATATCGGAAAAATGAATAACGCAGAGGTGTATGCAGAAAATGTTCATTTAAAAGAAGGTTCAGAAAAAACACTTGGTTTCACACCAGAAATTTACGCAAGAATAATTATAGACCATGTCAAGGATGGAATTGAAATGGGTATAGAGTACCGCCTTCCTCAGAAAGTAATTGCATTTATTCCAGAACATCATGGAACTGCAACCATGCAATATTTTTATCACAAAGCTTTGAAAGAAGCCTCCCATAAAAACAATGCAATTAATAAACTACATTACTGTTATCCCGGGCCATCTCCTCAATCCAGAGAAACTGCGGTAGTCATGCTCGTTGACTCGATAGAAGCGGCAAGCAGAAGCCTCGATCACCCTACAAGAGAGCAATTGGAAACACTCGTTGACTATGTAATCGAAAGTAAAACAAAAGAAGGACAATTGGATAACTGTTCTTTAACTCTATCTGATTTAAAAAAGATTAGAAACAGTTTTATTGACACCATTGTCAGTACACACCATATTCGACCTAAATATCCCACAAAAGAGTCTACGAAAAAACTTGAAAATAACCTGAATAATCGTCCAAAGAAAGTAATCGCAAAGACAACCAGCAAGATGACCCAAACGAAAAAGAAAAAAGAAAATGTTTAAAAATTCTTTCACTATTTTTTTATCAGATTCCTTTCGCATTCTGAAAGCAATACCTGAAAACATACGCAACAGACATCTGGTGCTTTTAGCATTAACCCTCTTTTCGGCAACAATTACCTACAGTCAATACTGCATCACGGAGAACAGTTACAACCAGTGGATAGATTCTTTTACCTATTCATTGACCTTGATAACCATTCTGGTTGCGCATGAGTTGGGTCATTACCTGAATGCCAGAAATTATGGAGTAGATGTTACTCCCCCATATCTGATACCCTTTCCATATTTGAGTCCTTTTGGAACACTCGGTGCGTTTATAAAAATGAAATCACTACCACCGGATTATCGTGCCCTCTTTGACATCTCCTTTTGGGGACCATTTATGAGCTTTGCTCTGAGTATACCGGCAATGGTACTTGGAATTTATTTATCAGATACGGTTGATTCAACAGAGAATGGATTAATACTTCAAAATGGTGAACTGATTTTTGGTACTTCCATTTTGATTAAGCTGATTATATATGCTGTCAGGGATTTACCCGAAGGAGTAACCATAATTATGCACCCATTTGCATTTGCAGGTTGGACAGGTTTTTTTATCACAGCAATAAACCTTCTTCCTATTGGGCAGCTGGATGGGGGACATATCGCCTACATATTCTTTAGAAAACGACAAAAATATCTGGCATGGTTTTTTATTTTTGTAATTATCATTCTATCCCTTGAATCTTCGTTTGGGTGGATATTTTTTCTGATCATTCTGGTGGTAATGGGAATTAAACATCCTGCACTCAGAATGCAAAATTCAGAATTCATGCTTGATCGTTATCGATCCAGATTAGGAATTTTTGCTGCATCTATTTTACTACTATGCTTTGTACTCAATCCGATTCAACCATATCAAAAAAAAGAACCCATATACAAGCCTGATACCTGGGAAAAAATGGAACAATATAATAATCTGCAAAAGATCAATTATCCCGTAAATCGCACCAAAAAGAAAAGCTTATATGAAAGAATTACTTCTTTCCAAAACTTTTCATCCAATAGATTCATTTCAATTTCTACATCTCCGCTTCAATGCAAAAATATCACAGAAAAATATAGGTATGAAGACAAAATAAAAAACCTTCATCCTTTAAAATCATTATAAAATGGATATAGTATATTTAACAGATATTCATGATAATCTTAAAAAATTAAGATATGTAATTCAAAATACTGAAGCTGATTTATATATTATTTCCGGAGACCTTATTTATAAAGCTTTTTTCACTGATGAAAAACTTTATAACTTCGTATCCATTCAGGAGGAGTTTTTCTCCTATCTGGCGATAGAAGGAATACAGGGAACCCCTTCTGAACTGGCGATATCAATTATACGCATGCCTGAAAACTATAAACCAGATTTTTTAGCCAAAGCAAAGGAATACCAGGTTTTATTCAACAAAGCTGCATTTAACATGAAAGAAAAATATCAGATAATAAAAGACCTGGTAAACAAATATGCAAGGGCCCCGACAATCTTTTTACCAGGCAATTATGATATGGATCTACAATATTCTGCTTTATATAAATTTGATATCCACAAAACTTCGAAACTAATAGATGATATCAAATTCTCCGGATACGGCGGAGCGCCTATTCCGACATCGGGAATACCTGAAATGGTATCTGTTGTATTTTATGAGTATATTGTAAATGGCAAAATATATAGTGAACCATTCCAGTTTTTTAAAAATCATCTCCCTGATATTATGATACTTCACAATCCGGCCTATGGGACTCTGGACAAAGTTCCTTCCTATGGACATGTTGGATCAATTGGTATACGGGAGTATATTGATACTCACAAGCCAGCACTTGTTCTTTCTGGGCATATTCATTCCGATTACGGGTTTTTGAAAATCGAAGAAACCTGCTACCTTAATCCATCTAATTTTGGAGCTGTGGACACCCTGAGTGGTCATGACGATGGAGGATATTTTTCTCGTATTATTCTGGAAAAAAAAGAAAAGATAAATATACAAAAAGTGATCTGGTACAAACTTGTAGAAAAAGAAATTGTTCCCATTTGCGAGATTATGATTGATAAAGAAAAAATGGAGCAAAAAATATTACACCATGACATTTTTCAAAAAATGGAGAAATTTTTACGATGAGAAATCCATTTCCTGATAATGAGGTTTTTAAACAATTTCTGGGGCTAAAAGACTATTTCCGTAAATATCAAACCAAGGCTAGTTATAGCAGGATAAGAGAGATTGCAACCATTGCACGGATATTATATCAAAGCGGAGAAAATATTGCTTTTGATTTTCTTGGTTCGGTAAATTTTGGTATGGCCCAGGATCACTCAGATGTCGACCTGGTTTTATACCTTGAATGCGAAGAAACTGATGATGAAATAAATGAGAAAAACTGTCCTCGATTTGCAAAAATTCAAAACCTTATGCACTCCCTGCTTTCACATGAACTCAAGGAATCTAAATATATAATTGAAATCGTTGATGTTATAAACCTTTCGACGCTGGATAAAGCGATTAAAAACAATGACTATGAACATGATCTGATTGCACGTTTCATTTTTTATCGCACTATCTGTCGTGGTGTGAATAAAAAAGTGTTACATCCTCTTGAAAAAAAGATTATTGAAAAAAGTGATTTATTTCACAAAATTGAAGAATCTTTAACAGATGCGCTGATAGAATTTACACGAACATCAACGCATGGGGCTTCTTTTAAAAAATATATAAAACGTCTGGAAGAAAAAAACATACATATTCCTGCCTCAATACTGGAAAAGGTAGTGGAATATCTCGATATCTCAAAAGATCTAGATATTTAATTCATACTGGAAAACATCCGTTCCACTTTGAGGTCTGCGAATCACCTCAATTTCATTTTCTGATACCAGTATCTCCGGAATAAACGGCCTCGAATTATAATTTGATCCCATTACGGATCCGTATGCTCCTGCAAACCCTACAATTAATTTGTCGCCCTCGTCAAGAAGTGGCAGATCTATGCCTTTCGCAAAAAAATCACCCGATTCACATATAGGTCCAACTATATCATACTTGCCCTTTTTCTTTGACCTTACTTCTATAGGCAAAATTGGATGAAAAGCCGAATACAAAGCAGGACGAATCAAATCGCTCATTCCAGCATTACAAATTGCTATTCCTGTTTTTTGACGCTGTTTAATATATAACACATTACTCACCAGAACTCCAGAAGGAGCCGATATAAAACGACCTGGTTCAAAATCTACCCTCCAGGGAGAATTATTGATCTCATTTAATTTCTGAGCAAACTCTTCCAGAGGGAACTCCTTCAAAGGTTTACCTTTCATGTATTGTTTGTAATTAATTCCAAAGCCTCCACCAAGTGATAAATACTCTATCTCTTTTTTTAACTCTTTTTCAGCAATAGAAGCATTCTTTTGCAGAAACTTTAATGCCTTAAAAAAAGGAGCTGAACTCATAATTTGCGATCCAAGATGAACCTGTAGTCCGCTTAATTCTATATAGGGGGAGTGCATTACAATATCGTAAAGCTGCTTCATTTCGTCGGGCAATATACCAAATTTGGATTCTTCGATTCCTGTTTTTATATAATGATGTGTATCAACCCCGATATCAGGATTTAACCTCGCTGTAATCCGTGCAACTACCCCATTTTTTCTGCTGATTCTTTCAATCTGGCGAACCTCGGAAATTGACTCCACATGAAAACTTTTCAATTTATGCTCCAGACCAAGCTCTATTTCATGGCTGGTTTTTCCTACACCGGCATATACCATTTCGCTTCCGGAAAATCCTGCAGAAAGTCCACGTAAAATTTCTGCCCCTGATACAACATCCAAACCAAAATTTTCAAACTTTTTTATACGCTTTAATATATATATGTTACTTAATGATTTTACCGAATAATAAAATTTTGATTTACGAAAAATATCTTTAAACCTTGATAATCTGTCATTTAACAGAGACTCTGAATATAAATAATAAGGTCCTTCGTAATTATACTCTTTCAGCAAAAGCTCGTCGACTTTACGTGTAATATTTTTTAAATTTACACCATACCAGTTTAAAATATTATTTTTATATTCAAAATACATTTGATCAATCTTTGATTATATCGATATTATGTAAACAAGTAACGCCAATGAAAAAAGATTTATTCATTTAATAAATTCTCTGGTCTGTAAATAACATCAACGCCATTATCAAGATAGCCGATCCAGACATGATTTTCTTCCATTTTTATATGATGAATTTCGTTTGATTTTAAACCGTTCAATACATCAAGACGGGTTACCTTATTAGTCTCCCTGTTAATAATCCTGATTCCGTTTCCTGAGGTTCCGATCCATACTTCTTTACCTCTAATCGCCATTGATGAAGGATAAGAAACATCCAGTTCAAAAAACTTTATTTTTTTACTGGAAAGATCATATCTGTAAACACCGACCTTGTGAATACCGATCCATAAAAATCGTCCATCAATTAAAAGCGATTTAATATTATTGCCTGCTATTTTACCGTTTTCCACATTTAAATATTCGGTCGTCTGCTTCTCTTTATCCCTGATTATGACCCCGTTTTCTACGGTTCCAAATACAATATAGCGATGATCTCCTTCTATGGAATAAATTGTCCTCGATTGAACATATGAATTTTCATCGAGTAATTCTACATCTTTTTTTATTGTATCATATCGCACTACTCCATCCATCAGTGTAGAAAAATAAATGGATCTGTCATCTTTAAAAACCTTCTGGGCAAGAGTTATCATTTTCTCCTTCGAGGTTAACCTGAATATTTTTGAACTTTTTTTATCATAGACAAAAATACCATCATATGATGATATATACACTGTATCAAAATCTACATAAATATTACGAAGCTGATCTGATGGAACATTGATCTTGACAAATAGATTAGAAGAGCGCGAATAGCGAACCAGACCTCCTCCCCAGGTTGCAATCCACACATCATCACCATCCACCTGAATATCAGATATAGCCAGATCCGGAAGCCCATTTTCCAATCCGATATGATGCATCGATAAACTACGAAGCAAAAACTTTAGAGTATCCGAATATGGATAACCAAGAGCAATCGATTCCATTAAAAAATCATATGCAGTCTCTGATTTATCTTCCTGAGAAGCATATATCATTCCCAGCTGGTAGGTGATTATTTTTTTCTTTTCCTTGTAAATTTCAATATTCTTTTTTAACTCCAGCTTTCTGTTTATAATCAACAAAGAGTCCTGATAGAATTTTAGTGCGTCGTTAATTCGATGATTCTCCCTGTAGATATCTGCAATCATCATATTGGTATCAATATACTGATCTGAGTCTATAGCACTATCCGGAATACTGCTTAAATAATCTTTAAAAAAAATCAGCGACTTTTGCCTTAGATTCATATAATAATAACAGTAACCCTGAGAAAAAAGTACCTCGATTCTAAATCGGGAATGAGGATATCGTTTTTCAAGTTTGTTATAATAAGAAATTGCATCGTAATACTCTTTATTTATACGCTTTATCTCACCGAGATAAAAAAGAGCATCCCTTACCTCATATTCAAATGGTTCTTCATTAACAAAAGCAATTAATTGTTCCTGAGCCTTTTGATATTTTTTTTTATCAAACATTTTTTTGCCCTGCTGAAATTTTTCACCACGATCAACAGCAAAGGTGCTGCTTGAGAAGAAAAAAAGCAAAACCAAAAAAATTAATTTATTCGCTGATAATTTCATTTTGTTTGTGACGTTTCCCAAAAAACCATGTTATCAAGATGATAACCAATGAAGCAATGACAATATACAGTTTTTGCAAAAGGTCGAGGTTTATTTTTTTATCTTCCTTTGGCGGAACCTCTTTCCGAAGATCAACAAATTTTATAATAGTTACACTATCGTCATACAAAAAATAATCTTTGGTAAATTTCTCTATAGCCTCTGTATCGTTTTTAAGTATACCCAATTTTTTTTCTAAACCCAGTTTTTCTTTTTTTAATTCATCGATATATTTCTCAATTTTCTGTTTCTCATACAATTTATTTTGATAGGCAATATAACCTTTTTTACTGAACAAAAAATTATATATACCTATCAACAATATCAAAATAAACATTGGCGTAAATAACCAGTGTTCACGACTCCCCTGAAAAAAACTTAAAAAACGTGAAATCACGAGTTCTTCTGTAGAAAATCAAATACAGACTTACCCGGATAATAACTGTTTTCACCCAACCAGCTTTCAATTCGCAACAACTGATTGTACTTGGCAATTCTGTCTGATCTACTCATCGACCCTGTTTTAATTTGGCCTGCTCCGGAAGAAACAGCCAGATCGGCAATTGTTGTGTCCTCACTCTCACCAGACCGATGAGACATTACTGTTGAGTATCCTCTCAATTTTGCAAGTTCAATTGTATCCATTGTTTCTGTAAGTGTTCCAATTTGGTTTACTTTTATAAGGATACTGTTTGCAATATTATTTTCAATACCTTTTTGTAAAATTAATTTATTGGTAACAAAAAGATCATCACCAACCAGCTGAATTTTTTTCCCGAGCTCTCGGGTTAATTTTATCCAACCATCCCAGTCCTCTTCTGCCATTCCATCTTCCAGAGAAATTACAGGATATCTGGAAACATAGCTTGAGTAAACCTCTATCAATCCCATAGCATCGAGTGACAAACCATCACCTTTTAGCTCATAGCGTCCATTTTCATAAAACTCACTTGAAGCCGCATCCATGGCAATAAAAGTATCAACACCTGGTTTATACCCTGCCTTTTCTATTGCTTCAACCAGAATATCCAGTGCCTGCTCATTCGACTTTAGATCCGGAGCGAACCCACCCTCGTCACCAACCGCTGTATTCAGGTTTTTATTCTTTAAAACAGTTTTTAGAGTATGAAAAATTTCTGCACCCTGACGAAGTGATTCACGAAAAGTGTCAAATTTAACGGGAACTATCATGAACTCCTGAAAATCAATATTATTATCCGCATGCGCTCCGCCATTAATCACATTCATCATGGGAACTGGTAAAATTCGGGCAAACGGCCCACCCAGATAACGGTAAAGAGGCAGGCCTGCATTTTGTGAAGCTGCATGTGCAGTAGCCATCGAGACACCAAGTATTGCATTGGCTCCCAAACGAGCCTTATTTTCTGTTCCATCAAGATCCAGCAGTATTCGATCAATTTCACGCTGATCCAGCGCATTCATTCCCAGCAAATTTGGTTGAATAATTTCATTTACATTGGCAACTGCTTTTAATACCCCTTTTCCTTTATAGCGATTCTCGTCTTTATCCCTGAGTTCAAGAGCTTCTCTTGACCCGGTTGATGCACCACTTGGTACAATTGCCCGGCCTGAATCTCCGGTTTCAAGATGAACCTCCACCTCGATTGTTGGATTTCCACGTGAATCAATAACCTCTCTTGCAAATATTTCTTCGATTATTGCGCTCATAAAACTATACTCCTTTTTTATAAAATTTTCATTTTAAAATTATTGAATATCCCACCCTCTTTGAAAAATTTCCCGAGCCTGGATGGGTAACTCTTTTCCTCTGTACACAAGCAAATGCTTTAATGGAGAAATGATATAAGCCTCTTTATCCATACCCAGGTAAATTTTTTGAGCCCAGAAATCAAGAGTTTTGTCCTGGCCATCAAGCGACATCCCCAGTCTTCCCTCTTCTATGTAATAATAAAATTGGTCATTGATAAACGAGGCGTCCCTCCAATAACTGACTTTCAGGTTTTTTAGCTCCTCATTATATTCATCCTTTAGAAAAAAAGTTATTCGATGCGTGTCCGCTCCACCTGTTATAATTCCAGGGTCATTATTGTTATATCTAAAGTAAATTCTCCCCGTAGCTCCCGACTTTGTTATCAACTTGCTTTTCTGATTGTATAACCAGTAGAGTCTATATTCTCCCGCATAACCATAGGTATAAAATAGACTATTGTCAGGAGAAAACTGAAACCATGCAGCCGCCGGAAATTTTTCAAATGTCGATTGAGATACATCTATCTTTGTCTCAATACTTTTCTCCAGTGTTGCAACATTAAAACTTTTTATTGTATCATTTTCAAGAAATATCAGTTTCCCATCATCAGAAATACCTGGTTTATGCTGACACATTGCCTCTGCATTAAATGGAAGATCCTGGCGTGCCTGAATATCCCATATTGAAATGGTACATTTTTTTTCCTCATATTCCAGTAAAAATATAGAATATCGACCGCCAGGCGATATTGCTGAATATATAATATACCCAGCCAGTTTCTTCTCCCAATAGTCCTTCTCCTTAAGATTTACTACTGTGAATTTACTGTGATATCTCCCTTTATTATTTTCGGACAACAAAAGATATTCCCGACTTTCAGATAAAACCATATCATCATACTCTTCGTTACGATCTGTCGGAAAATAATCTGATGGTAACGAAGCTTCAAACGCTTTTTGAAAAAAAATCAATGCACGTACACTATTCTGATCTTTCAAGGCATTTTCTGCCTTGTTGACCAATCTCTCCGGAGATTGCCTGCAATGAACAGAATAAAACAAAATTGCAAAAAAAACAGTTAAATATATAAATCTGAAATTCAAGACATTCATTCGGATCAATGTAAAACCTTTTACCATAATTATTCTGAGGTAGAAAATGGTAGTGAAACTGTACCTGTTCGAGCCATGCGTATGATTCCAAACTCTTCAATAGCCTTTAAAAAAGTTCTTATTCGTCTTGGGTTGCCGATCATCTCGATCATTACAACCGATTCCGTCATATCTACAATAGTACCATGAAACACATCAACCAGACTGAGAATATCTTCACGTCTGCTTCGATCTGCCATGATTGTTACAAGCATCAGCTCTCGTTCTATCGATTCTTTATTCGAGAGGTTTTCAATTTTAATTACATCCATCAATTTATAAAGCTGCTTTTCAATCTGATGCACCATTCTCTCATCTTCATTAACAACAAGCGTTATGATTGAATGTGATGGATTCTGGGTTTCTGCCACAGACAAAGAATCAATATTATATCCACGACGGGTAAAAAGGCTGGAAACATGACTAAGCACACCCGAGCTATTATTTACCAATACTGAAAGTATATGCTTCATTTTTTTGCTGCTTCCTGATGAGGTATAATTGAAAAAAGTTCACCTTTTTCACTGGTCGTATCAAATTGTATCATCCCTTCATACTTATGGCCGGCTGGAATCATCGGATATACCTTCTCTTGTTCAGGAATCATCACCTCAAGGAGAACGGGTCCTTTTGTTGACCATAAAAAATCTATTCCTGCTTCAATCTCTTCGGGCTTGCTGATTTTCTTTGCCTCAATACCGTAAGATTGTGCAAGTTGAACAAAATCAGGATTCATATCAGTCAATGTGGATGAGGAGTATCGCTCTTCATAAAAAAGCTCCTGCCATTGGCGAACCATTCCTAAAAAACCATTATGAAAAAGTACTATTTTAACCCCGACATTATACATCCGGGCTGTTGCCAGCTCCTGGATATTCATCTGAATAGAACCATCTCCTGTAATCAAGACTACATCTTCATCGGGTCGTCCGAACTTTGCACCAATAGCTGCAGGCAAACCAAAACCCATACATCCAAGACCACCTGATGTAATCCAGTTTCTTGGTTTATTCACAGTATAAAATTGAGCCGCCCACATCTGATGCTGACCCACATCTGTCACTACAATCGCATTTCCTTTTGTTCTCTCACTTAAACGGTGAATAAAATATTGAGGTTTTATTACATTTTCTTCACGATTGAACATAAGAGGGTTTTGCTTTTTAAGCTCATTTGTACGTTCGATCCAGGGTCGTTTTTTTACAGAATTTACCTTGGGAATAAGCTCATTTAGAACACGGTTTAAATCTCCCTGTATATGAATATCAACATGAACACGTTTTTCTATCTCGGCAGAATCAATATCTACCTGTGCTCTCATGGATTGAGAAGCAAATTCATTTGGATCAGTTGCTACACGATCATCAAAACGTGCACCTAGAGAAATTATGAAATCACACTCCATGACTGCTTTATTGGCATAGGCCGTCCCATGCATCCCCACCATTCCCAGAGAAAGCTCATGCTGACCAGGAAAAGCACCCAACCCCATAAGTGTCATTACTACCGGAACAGATGCTTTTTCTGCAAGCTCGATAATTTTCCTGGAAGCATCTGATGCAATTGCTCCACCACCTACATACAGCAGAGGCCTGCTCGCCCGGTTTAATGCATCTGCCAGCTGATTAATATCTCCCGCTGGATCATTCAATTCGAAATGAAACGGCTCCAGATGATAATTCTGGTTGTACTCAATATTTGTAGATTTTGCCTGAATATCTTTTGGAAAGTCAATCAAAACCGGTCCTGGTCTTCGTGACATGGCAACAATAATTGCTTCATTCGTTATTCGTGATACATCATCGGGATTTTTTATTAATGCATTATATTTTGTTATAGGAATACTCATACCGTACGTATCTGCTTCCTGAAAAGCATCGGTTCCAATATCCCGGGTAGCAACCTGTCCTGTGATATATAACACGGGAATCGAGTCCATATTTGCATTTGCAATTCCGGTTATTAAATTGGTAGCGCCTGGGCCAGAAGTAGCAATGGCTACCCCGAGTTTTCCCGTCGCCCGTGCAAACCCTTCTGCCGCAAAAGCAGCCCCCTGTTCATGCCTCACCAATATATGCTTTATTTTAGAACTATACATATGATCATATAATGGTAAAATTGCGCCGCCAGGATAACCCCAGCATATATTAACTCCGTTTAACAAAAGATTTTCAAGCATTACTTTTGCTGATGGTACAGGCGTTTCACTTTTTTTAATCACTTGAGGATTCCGTCTGACAAGTTTCTCAAAACCAACCTCCTGTAGCACCTCTTGCTCTTTAACTTTATTACTTTTTGCCATTACTTATACGCTCATCTATCTTTCGAAACTGAATATGGTATAAGCAAAATCATATTGTGCCATGTCAAGACAAATGTCAAAATCAAATATTCAAAGGCAAAGATCGTATCATTATTGACGACTCATTATAATAAATTCAGGTGGACAATATTAAATACTTTCTTAAAAAAAACATGGATGTTATTAAAACTAGAGTTGCAAATCTTTCACTACGTAATGATGGAATCATTGAACTGACTATATCACACGAAAAAGGATTAACAATAGAAGATCTCAAACAGATCAGCAGTGCAATAGAGAAACTCTCCGGTGGGGTCAAAATTCCAGTTCTGGGTAGATCAATAAATTATACCCCTCCCTCCCGGGAAGTACGCAATTTTGCAGCAGGAGAAGAGACTGCAAAATTTATCAAAGCTGCTGCAACAATAATTGCAAACCCTTTAACAAGGATTGCTGCAAACTTCTTTTTAAAGATAAACAAACCTCCGTTTCCTTTTCAGACCTTTACCACAGAACAAGAGGCTATCATATGGTTAAAGAAGATGAACCTTTGAATAAAAACAAAAAACAAGAGATTAAAACCAGAAATGCATCTATTTCATTTAATGATAAAGATGGTATTATCCGGGCAATTTATGCACCAGGAACAGAAGAGGTGCTTGAGGACGCTGAAAATAACCTTTCTGCAGTCGACAAAATTTCAAAAGGGCAAAAGCTCCCCATATTAATAATCGGTGATCATAAATCAATGAGTCGTGATGCAAGAGTATTTTATACCACCGAAGCACCCAAATATGTAACTGCCGTTGCTGTCCTGATTCATTCTCCCATTCAAAAAGTAATAGCATCATTTTTATTATCATTAAACCGAAAAATCAATAAGAATGAATTTCAGTTAAAATTCTTCAATTCTGAAAAGGAAGCCCTGCTCTGGCTAAAAAAATTTACAAAATAAACGCTTATTGAATCATCGAATGGAAATCAGTAAACCACAAGATCCGAGAATTGAACAGATACTCAATCTGATTATGGAATTTGCCTATGGGAACCTCGATGCAAGAGAGACTCCCTCTGATAACTATGATCAAATTGATGGAATTATCGGGGGGCTGAATATGCTCGGTGAAGAACTTCAGGCATCTACTGTGTCGAAAGATTTTTTTCAAAGCATTATAAACTCCATGAATGATGGACTGTTTATTGTCAATACCGATTTTATTATTGATAGCATAAACCCTGCTGCCGAAAACCTTCTTGATTTTAAAAAAGAAGAGATGGTTGATGAATCGTTATATAAATTTTTTCAAAAAAACTCTATATTAGAAAGAATACTTGTTGAGACCCTCCCAAAAAAAGGAGTTGTCGATAGCATTGAACTTCTCTGCATTTCAAAAAAAAAGGAAACCATACCGGTTCAGTGTTCCATTTTCTCTATAAGAAATATCTCAAACTCTGTTTCAAAATATATTTTCACTATTCATGATATCCGAAATCGCAAACGAAAGGAAGATGAACTAAGAATTGCTGCTGCAACCTTCAACACTGACCAGGGAATTCTGATCACCGATTCCGAACCTCGAATCATTCGCGTAAATCAGGCATTTCAAAAAATTACCGGTTACAGCCCTGAAGAGGTTCTGGGCAAAAACCCTTCTATCATCAGCTCACACCGCCATGATAACACCTTTTATAAATCCCTGTGGAAAAACTTGCACCGAACAGGAAGATGGGAAGGTGAAATATGGAATCGACGAAAAAACGGTCAGATCTATCCGGAATGGCTTACTATCACGGCTATAAAAAACAGTGAAAATCAAACCACTCAATATGTAGCTATATTCAGTGATATTACCAAACGCAAAGAAGCAGAAGAAGAAATTAAAAATCTGGCTTTCTATGACGCCCTTACATCGCTTCCCAACCGGCGTCTTTTTTTAGATCGTTTTCACCTTGCACTTTCTCAATCTGAACGCTCAAGAAAATTCGGAGCTATAATATTCATGGATCTTGACAAATTTAAAGGACTCAATGACATGATGGGACATGAATATGGAGACTTGCTTCTTATTGAGGTAGCAAAAAGAATCAGCGAAAATTTACGCCATATGGATACAGTCGCAAGATTTGGTGGAGATGAGTTTGTTATTTTAATTGAAGAGATAAGCACTGACTCCAGAGAAGCTTTGCAAAAAATATCATTAATAGCTGAAAAAATACGAACATCTCTAGAAGTTTCTTACAAATTAAAAGATTATACCTACTCTAGTTCCTCAAGTATTGGTGTCTGTCTCTATTGTGGAAATGAAAAATCAGAAGGAGAACTTTTAAAATCTGCTGACATGGCAATGTACCAGGCAAAAGAGTCAGGACGCAACACTATCCGCTTTTTCGACCCTGATATGCAAGCCACTGTCGAAAAAAGAGCATTACTGGAATTTCGCCTGAAAAATGCTCTGGAAAACAAGCAGTTTCGGCTATTTTACCAGGTTCAGGTAGACCGGACAGGGCACCCCATCGGAGCAGAGGCACTTGTCCGTTGGGATGAACCAACACTGGGTTTAATTTTGCCTGAACAGTTTATACGGCTAGCCGAAGAAAGTAATATAATTCTGGAATTGGGAAGATGGGTCATTGATACTGCCTGTGCCCAATTAGCAAGCTGGAGTAACAATGATAAAATGAAACACCTTTCTCTATCTGTCAATATAAGTGCCCGCCAATTCAGTTTTTTTAATTTTGTGGAAGAAATTAAATTCATGCTGGAAAAATATTCTATTAATGCTTCACGTTTAAAACTCGAACTTACCGAACATATTTTACTACACAATGTTAACGAGGTAATTGATAAAATGCATGCATTACGGGAGCTCGGTGTTGAACTTTCGATCGATGACTTTGGAACAGGTTATTCCTCACTCTCTTACCTGAAAAAGTTACCCATCAATCAGCTTAAAATTGATAAAGCATTTATTCAGGATGTCACAACAAATCCCAATGATGCTATCATGGTAAAGACAATGATAAGTCTCGGAGATAATTTTCATTTAGATGTTATCGCTGAAGGTGTAGAGACAAAAGAACAATTAGCATTCCTGATAGACAATGGCTGCCTGGCTACACAAGGTTTCCTGTTTGGTACACCTATCTCAATCGAAGAATTTGAAAAACAATTCAATACATAAATATTTCAGATAATCAACCTGAAAAAATCAACTTCCCTTGCAAACTCCAGAACTTTATTTTTCAACCTTGATAAGCTCAACCTCAAAAATCAGCGTTTCATTCGGTCCAATCATATCTCCCGATCCTTTTTCACCATAGGCAAGATTGGAAGGAATAAACAATTTCCATTTACTTCCTTCGCTCATAAGCAGCAAAGCTTCTGTCCAGCCACGAATTACATGACGAACCGGAAACGTTATAGAAACTCCTCTATCCACAGAACTATCAAATACCTGTCCATTAATCAAAGTGCCATGATAGTGAACCTCAACGCTATCGATCAAACGTGGCTTTGATCCATTACCTTCTTTAATAATCTGATACTGGAGACCACTTGCTCTTACAATTACCCCTTTGTTTTTTTTATTTAGCTCCAGAAACTCCCGGCCTTTTTGAAGATTAACCTCTGCAATATTAACCTCTGTTTTTTTTAAATCTGACCCATTAATCTCCATAGCAACTAAAAAACAGATTAAAAAAAGCCAATTTCTGGATATCTTACCAGATGTTTTATACATGATTCTCTCCTTTCATTAATTTTCAAAAATAAATATTAACCCACTCTGCAAAAATATACCTGCAATCAACACAAAAACTTTTATATATTTTATTTACTTTAGAATAAAAACTTTTATAATATATATTCATAAAATCATTGACTATAAATCTGATGAAATTGTTTATAGTCTATGCACGCACTCCTTCAGGATATCGGAATTGCTCTCATAGTTGCAACGGTTGTCGGCCTTATCTTTAACTGGCTGAAACAGCCCCTTCTTGTCAGTTACCTGCTGACAGGGATTATAATCGGACCTGAAATGGGTCCTCACCTCATTCAAGATCCACATAACATTGAAATTATATCTGAAATTGGCCTGGTGCTTCTTCTCTTTATCATTGGTCTTGAAATTGAATTAAAAACTCTTATGCGATCAGGGAAAATGCTGATGATCACAGGTCTTGGCCAATTTATATTTTCATGTATTCTCGGAATTTTCTTTTTTTCCGCCGCAGGATTCGGCTCATTAAGCGACACCTCGGTTTTTTATCTTGCAATATTTGGATCTCTAAGCAGTACTGCGATTGTAATTAAATCACTTTACGACAAATTTGAACTCGATACCATACCAGGAAGAATTTCACTTGGAGTTCTCGTTCTTCAGGACATCTGGGCCATACTGATATTAGTCATTCAACCATCGCTGAGTAATCCTGAATTTTTACCTATTTTAACAGCTATTGCCAAAAGCATTTTGCTTCTCACATTTGGATTTATCTTTAGCCGTTATGTGTTAAAGCATATATTTGATAAAATATCAAAAAACCCTGAGCTTGTACTGGCCAGCGCCCTGGGGTGGGCAGCGATAATGGCTACCCTTGCTGCCTATCTGGGACTATCCAAAGAAATGGGAGCGCTGATTGCTGGAGTAGTTATCTCAACGTTTCCCTATTCAGTTCATGTAATTTCCCGGGTTGTTCCCTTGAGAGATGTTTTCTTAACTCTTTTTTTTGTGTCTCTGGGAATGCAAATACCTGTACCAGAGGCTTCACTTTTTTTGCCGGTGGCACTGCTTATACTTTTTGTCATTTTTTCCAGATTTCTTGTAGTTTACCCGTTGGTACGTGCAGCAGGTGGAAGTGACCGTTCAGGATTTATCAGCAGCTTAAACCTGACTCAGGTAAGTGAATTTTCATTGGTGATCGCATCATTTGGCTTGAGTTATCAGCACATCACTGGATTTCATTTGTCTATTGCACTTTACGCAATGGCCATAACAGCCATTATTTCCTCTTACTCAATCAAGTTCAGCCAACCTATATTTAATTTATACCGAAAAATTAACCCTTCTGGTTTTGGAGATACCAAAACCGGAAAGAATGAATCTGATCAAAAGGAGGTAGAACGAACCATATATATTCTGGGTTTCCATCGAGGAGCCCAGGCAATGATTGATTTTTTAGGACAATGGAGTCCTGAGACTCTGGAAAAAATGATAGTTGTAGACTACAATCAGGAAATACTAAAAGAACTTCAATATAAAAAAGTTCATGGAATTTTTGGAGATCTCAGCAATAGCGCAGCCATGCACCATATCGGCCTTGAAAAGGCATCGTTGATTTTAATGTCCATTCCCGATCATCTTCTCAAAGGAATAAACAACCTTGCACTTGTCAAGACATGCAGAGAAATTGCGCCTGCTGCAAAAATAATTTCCGTAGGTGAAAACAGAAATCATCAGATTAAACTAAAAAAAGCTGGCGCTGATACAGTAATTATGCCCAACCATTATATGGGGGAACTTCTGGCTAAAATTATTACGCGAATTGAAGTTGGCCTGGAGTAATATACAGCCATTTGCTTCAGTCTACCGTTTCAAAACAGAAATAATTCATAACCAAATATCAAACAATGCAACAAATGCATCAGGCTCCCTGCATTCTTTTTGCTTTTATAAACTCATATATCCCGGGTAAAATTGATAATACAATAATAATTAAAATTACCAGGGTAAAGTTTTTTTGAACAAAAGATATATTTCCAAAAAGGAATCCTGCTCCCAGAAAAAGTGTTACCCACAATAGAGCACCTAAAACACTAAATGTCATAAACTTTTTATATTGCATAGCTCCGATACCTGCAACAAAAGGGGCAAATGTTCTTACTATAGGAACAAACCTTGCAATAATAACTGTTTTAGCGCCATGTTTTTCATAAAAGCTATGCGTTTTATCCAGATATGCTTTATTAAAAAAACGACTTTTCTCCTTTGTAAAAAGGGCAGATCCCAGTTTTTTACCAACAAAATAATTTACATTATCTCCAATCAAAGCCGCAAGCATTAATAAGGGAGCAATAAACTCAATTTTAAAATCTCCCTTTGAAGCAAAAGCTCCAATTGCAAAAAGAAGCGAATCTCCCGGCAAAAACGGTGTTACAACCAATCCCGTTTCACAAAAAACAATTAAAAATAAAAAAAAGTAACTCCATTGACCAAATTGTTCTATCAAAAGAGTTATATACCTGTCAATATGAAGTATAAAATTAATGACTTCTTTAATCCATTCCATAAGCCAGAATTGAAAAAGAAGACAAGCAATACAGGTTTTTTATGACAATTTAATATAATGACTTTTTGTCAACCCGTTACTGAAAACCTCTGTTTTAATATGTTTAAAATATTTTATTTCTGAAAATTTGCCGAAAAGAGGAATTCCATCACCAAGAATAACAGGTACCCTTGATATTATCATTTCATCCACAAGATCCTCCCGTAAAAAAGAGTTTATTGTTTTTCCACCATCAATATAAATATTTTGAAACCCTCTCTTCTCAAGAAAAGAAAGCAACTCTCTTGCATTTAGATGAACAGACTCAACCTCAGGTAATGGTAAACTGCTTTTCACCTTCAAGGAAGAACTTAATACAAACAAAGGTTTATCATAAGGCCACGGACGATAATCTTTAATAAACTCATAGGTATTTCGACCCATAACGATAGCATCTATTCTCCTTAAAAAATCTTTAAAGCCAAAGTCTGATCCTTCCGGGTTTTCCAGTTTCGTCAGCCACTCCAGAGAACCATCTTTTGCTGCGATGAAACCATCAAGGGAAGTTGCAATATAAATACTCATTCGCATGAAACCAAATAATACTTGAATGCACAATATCAACCTTTTTTTAAAATCATGAAATCAATAAAAATTAAAAATACATTCTATGATTTTATCGCTCAGAAACAATAAAAATCAACCGCATCATGGAAAATTGTTCTTGTTGCAGTTGAATTGTGATTGACACAATCTAAAATAAAAATTTTAATAACACAGAAAAAATGGTAAATGAAAAAGAAGTACAGAAAATTGCCCACCTGAGTAAGATCAAACTTGAGGGCGAAGAACTTCATACCCTGACTGAAGACTTCAATCAAATTCTTCAATTTGTAAACCAGATAGAGAAAGTCAACACAGAGGGAATAAAACCTCTACTGCATGTATTAAATCTGGAAAATAGTGTGAGAGCCGATGAGCCAGGACAATCATTATCAAATAATGAAGTCAAAACAATCGCACCCGAATTTAATGCAGGATTTATAGTTGTGCCGAAAGTAATCGAAACTGACACCTGATAACAATGCTCCCTCATGAATCGGAAGAGTATCAGGATTACTTAATCTCAGAAACAAGAAAAACAGTAATACCAGTAGAGCTTTATGATGCTTTCATACCTGCTTATAAAGAAAACCTGAATATTCTGGATTTCGGATGTGGCCTTGGATACCTCTCATTTTACTATGCTGAAAAATACAGGGAAAACAATACACATGCAATTTATGCCTGCGATTACCAGGTAGAAATTCTGGACAGAATCTGGAAAAGAATAACAGATAACGGTATAAAAAAGGTTACACCTTTTTTTGTACAACAAAGATCAAAAATAAACTTTCCAGGATGGATTCCCACAATGGATTATGTTTTCTGCTCTCTTTCTTTAAGTGCAACTGATAATCCGGTTGATCTCCTGATCAGTCTTAAAAGTCTCAGTACAGCGAATACTGTTTTACACATTGTGGAGTGGGACAAAGAAAAGCAAAATAATATTCTGGACACACTTTACCCGGCAAAATACCGACTATCCTTGAATCAGCTACAACAATATATTCATCGGGCTGATTACGATATCATAAAAACATACAAAACAACCGGACCTTATAACGCCCTGACCATTAAAAGCAAACCATCTATAGAAAATATTATTGAATTTTAACCATGAAAAAAATTGCAAGAGAAAAAGTGATACTCAGAATAAATATGGCTCAAACCATAGATGGACATACAATTGATTCCAATGGTTTATGGAGTTACGGATCATCTGAAGACAAACGAAGAATGGATAAATTAAGGGAATGGAGCCAGTGTATTATTGGCTCAAGAAGGTCTATAGAAAATGATAATCCCAATCTTTATATCCGTAGAAAAAAAGATCATCCTTTTCACCCCTATCCTGTTTTAATCATGCACAATATTAATAAAAAAATCAAAGCTGACCGCAGGGTATTTTTTCCACCACACCCTGCAGGTGAAATATGGGTTCATTCCAGAGAAAATGTAACCTGGAAGGAGGTTATAGAATCAGGTATCCAGACTGATCAGATTTCCTCTGCATGGAAAGTTTTCAATTTTCAGTCCATCAAAGAAATATATAACTCTTTATCGAATCGGGGTTTTAAAAACATATTACTCGAAGGAGGCCCGGAATTAAACGGATTATTCATGAAAGACAATTTAATAGATGAAATTTTTTTGACAATTGTGCCTTATCTGTGGGCAGGAAAAAAAACTGATCGGATTATCACTTCAAATATTTATTTTGATAATAGATTCAAACTTTTAAGTTGTGAAAGAAAAAAAAATGAACTCTTTCTGCATTACAAAAGATTACAAATCAAATAATTTTTTTAAACCATCATTTAAAATTACACCTGCCTTTTGAAAATTTACTTTCCATTGAACCCGGGCATCAGGACCTATCTGGTTCGTGCAGCATATCAATGCCGAAAATGGAATTTTATTTTTATAACATGTATAGGAGAGAGACAAAGCTTCCATATTTTCCCAAAAAATCCCTTTTTTAAATCTGAAATTCTCTGCTGAAACTGATATACCAAAAGTTGAAAAAAGAGTTACCAAATCATTGTCTCGATTTTTTTCAAATGTATTTTCAATAGCCGGAATAGTCTGCCACTCTTTTTCCAGAAAATCAGGAAGTTCCTCATTGCAGGAGTGAGGTAAGGAAAAATAATGAGAATGCTTTAGTTTGAAAATATCATCCCTGAAAAATGATCCTGCAGTTCCGGCAAGTATGACTCTTTCGGGAGGAGCATACTGGGTCAAAAGCATATTCAAGGTAAATTGCGCCTGAAATAATCCTATACCGGTTTCAAAGCACCTGACATTATTTGCTTTTTCACCCAGATCCCTGAAACCCTCAATTTCTTTATTATGAGCCAGCAACAACCAGGTATTCATTGCTTTCCTATAAAACACTGTAAATCATATGCAGACCGATCATCAGCAATAGAAAAATAAACAGTTCTTTCAGGCGCGACTCCTGAATGCGTTGAGAAAAATTTGAACCTATTTGAGCCCCTATAAAAACCCCGCATGCTCCATAACCAAACAATAAAAGCAAATCTGAAGAATAATGACCGCCGAAAAACACATGAGAACCGCCACCAACAATCGAAACAAGAAAATTTAAAATTAATGCAGTACCAACTGCATTTTGCATCGGCATTCTCAGTTTGGTACGTAAAACCGGAATAATACTGTCACCTACACCAATGGATAAAAATCCTGAAACAGATCCAATGAAAACTCCTGCAGCTTTTAACCAGTTGGGCGCCTTTATCGACCTGTTGGTTAAAAATGATACATTATAACTTTCTACCTGAAAAGCAAAGTATATTGCTACTGCCATTGAGAAAATTCCCAATGCCAGTTTCAGCATTTGATCATCTGCGACCCTCTGACTAAGGAATGCCCCGCTGAAAAGACCAATAAATAAAAAAGGTAACAAACTGAAAGCAAGTGAATAAAAAACAAGCCCCTTTCTTACAAAGGTAAATACAGCAGACCCCATTCCAACTGCCTGAATAAAAAATGAGAGCATGATTGCCTTTTTGGGCTCCATGTCCATAACCAGTATTAAAAAAGGCACCCAGACAATTCCTCCGCCAATTCCAAGCATCGATGCAATAGTGGCAATTGCGATTCCAACAGGAAATAATATCCAATTTTCCATAATCTTATTCGATATATTTTACAAGGGTACTATCATCTATATATTCAAGTTTTTTTAATACAGATCCAATATAACCACCCTTCTCTTTTTGAAAGCCGATAGTTCTCTCATACTGGCTTTTCGTAATGACCCCATTTTTTAATAATTTATCAATCAAAACTTTTGAAGATTCAGGCATATCACTCATTTTATGAATCTGAAAAAGAGTAAATGACTCTTTTATCATGGCCATATTTTCAATTGTCTCAACCAACTGTTTTCTCTCATTTTCAAAATGCATTTTAACTTCTGGCATCAGATACATCTTTGAGTCAAACCTTGAAATTGCCTCTTCAAACTCTGCATACATCTGTTTCAATTGAACAATAATTTCCTGGAGATTAACGGTTAAATCATTTATAAGATTACCAAGATCAGAAATTTCATCGTGAGATTTCATTTTTATGGTAATACTTAAATCACCCTGGGCTATTTTTTTCGCCTCATTTACCATATACTGTATGGGTGATGCAATTTGTAATACAAAAAGAAAAAGAACTACTGCACTAACGGCAATTAAAATACCAACCATTATAACAAATTTACTGCTTAATTTATCTAATAATATATAAACATGTTCTGGTTCTTGCTGGTTGTTTTTTATATCTTCAGCTACCTTTAAAACCTCGGCCCTATATTTATCACTTTTTATCTCAATTAAGAGCTCCGAAGCAACAAAGACATTCGCTAGAGCAACAAGAAGAAAATAGAACACCATTTTTCGCTTTATAGACGTTTTTTTACCTTGCATTTACCTACAACCTGTTTAATAACATTTTTTGTATGAATATGATCACTAATCTGTAATAACAGTTGTATTGAAAACCATTTATCGAAAGTGGTTTTTATTCTATAATTACCTTGTGTAGATTTTACTTATTATTTCATCTTTAAATTATCTTTTGTTTGCAATTTTAGTGGCGCCTCTATTTATGTAATAAAGTTGACAAAATATTTCTTTAAAAAATCAATACGCAAATCATATGCAATTCACCTACAGCAATATTCTCGAAAGTCTGGTCCAGAAAAAAAATCTAACCGAACAGGAATCTCTCTGGCTTATGGAACAAACCATGAGCGGCAACCTTTCACCCGTACAAATTGGGGCATGGCTTGTAGCCATTCGGTTAAAGGGTGAAACGGCAGACGAGATCAGCTCTTTTGCACGCATCATGAGAGAAAAAGCCGTACCGGTACCGAACCTGAGTCAGCCATTGATTGATACATGCGGAACAGGCGGTGACAAGTCTTCTCTTATAAACGTATCCACTCTGGCTGCCCTTGTACTTGCCTCAATGAATATCAAAATCGCCAAACATGGAAATCGCGCTGTCTCGTCAAAAAGCGGCTCTGCTGATCTTCTGGAAAAATTAGGATATCCGCTAAATGAAAGCCCGCAAGAAGTTTCCAACCGTATTACAAATAAAAATTTTGGCTTTTTATTTGCTCCGTCCTTTCACCCTGCAATGAAGTTTGCTGGGCCTGTCAGGAAAGAGCTGGGAATAAGAACAGTTTTTAACATACTTGGTCCTCTTGCTAACCCGGCTAAAGCTCAAATCCATTTGATGGGGGTATTTAACAAAGAGTTACTACAAACAATGGGGAGTTGTATGAAGAAACTGGGGGTTACCACGGCTTTGATCGTTCACTCTGATGACGGGCTTGACGAGATCTCACCAATTGCCCGAACTAATTATGTATTAATTGACCGGGATAACATGGAAACAGGTATTATTGACCCGGCTCCATTTGCTTTAAAAATTAAATCTCTTGAAGAAATTATTTTAAAAGAAAGTGATGATACTTTGCAACGTTCCTTAAATATTTTAAAAGGCAAAGAACGTGCAGCAACAGAAGTAATCGCTTTGAATGTAACAGCTGTTCTTTTTCTGAATGACCTGTATCATAACAGAACAAAACAGAGTATTCAAACATATTTGAACCATCGAATACCTGAAATAATTCAATATATTGAATCAAATCCGGTAAATTTAGACTCAATATTTTGATAGATGGATTTCCATGCTCAATTAAACAAAATATTTGAAAACAGCAATGCTGTTGCTTACTGTATTCTTGATAAAAAAAATCAGATTATTTTTTATAATAGCCATTTTCTTAAGATGATGTCTTTGCCCGAAAATTTACCATCCGCATCATTAACGCATGAGATAATTTTAGGCAGTTTGGAAAAAAATTATAGTCCGAAAAGGGTTCTTGCATTTAAAAAATGGCTCGCCAGAAAATTAAAAACAGATAAAACCCGATTTGTGCTTTCCAACAGCAACGATGACTCCTTTAAACAATATCTGGGTGAAATAAACCACTTGAATGACCCTGATACTGATGAACAGTTTATTATACTGACCTTCTATGATATAACAGAATTTTTTTCTCTTCGTAACCAACTTTTATCCAAAGGGCTAAAAAGAGATATTCAGATTGCCAGAAAAATTCAAAAAAATACAAATAATTTTATTATTCCTTTTATTGAGGGCCGTTTTTTTAAATATGAATTTCAAAATATATTTATTCCCAGCTCTCTGGTTTCGGGAGACATTATTCAAATTAAACAGGTCAATCGTCGCTATACCAGCCTCTTTGTCGGTGATGGAAGAGGTCACGGAATCAGTGCTGCAATGTATTCAGCCTTAATTAACTCTTATTTAAATATGGTCACTGCAAAAATTCTTGAAGGATCAACGGAACTTGAAAAAATCTGGGAAAAAGTAAACAATCTGGCATACCGTGATTTTAGCGGAACCGGAGAGTACTATTTTTTTTCAGGTATTTATGGATTAATTGATGGAAACAATAAAAGCATGGAGATTATCAATGGTGGACATCCTCCTTTAATACTTGTCGAAAACGGAAAGGCTACCGAAATTAATGCAGATGGCACCCTTTTTGGAATTAAACCGGATTCCATGTTTTCTTCATCTACACTTGAATTGCGGGACGGCCAGCAATACTTTTTTTTCACAGACGGGTTGTATGATATATTTCTCGATAATACAGTTAATCAGGGAACAAAACTGCAGAAATTTGTTCTGGAAATGGTGGAAAATGAGCTGGATCAAAAAAAAATTGCTGTTGAAATTCAAAAATATATCAATTCCGCACGCGGTCAGGGAATTGTCTTTGATGATATTTCCATGCTGATTATGAGTGTTAAAGGAAAATAATTATCTTAAATTATTCCAAGTTCCATTTGAGCATCTTCTGAAGCATGTTTTCTGACATCCCAGGGAGGATCAAAAACAAGATAGACATTAACAAGATTTACCTCATCCATGCGTAGAATTCTGTTTTGAACGGCTGCTTTCAACGCCGGGCCAACCGGACATGCAATGGAGGTTAAGGTCATATCAACATCAACATTGAATTTTCCATCTTCTGCCGGATCTACCCGTACATCATAAATAAGACCAAGATCTACAATACCAATTTTTAGTTCAGGATCAACAATATCTGAAATTTTTGCCAACACATCTTCTCGATTCATGGATATAGATTAACACATTTTTTTATAAATGGCTAATATTAATACAATATCAGTTAAAACAGGAAAAAGGTCATCCGGTTTCCGGGTATCAAAGGGGGAAGCCCATACCATGTATGGGCGGGGGGCATGAGGAAGCCCTTTAACCTGGATGAAAATCTGCACGCCCCTTTAGATATTTTCTATAATATTTTCTATAATTATTTTTTATAATTATTTTTTTATATATCACTTTCTTTTACGGGCAATTTTTTTAAAAATCAGGCCGAGAAGGACAATGGCGAAAAAAACAAGGAATCCACCTTTTAAAGTACTGAAAAAAAGAATCTGGTTGATTCCGATGAGTAAAAAATAGATCGAAACCAGGGAGATGATCCAGAAGACAAGTCTTGCTGAAAGAGAAAGCTCCTCTTCTTTTGATCGCGCGATGATTGCCTTAAACCTGTCTATTTGCGCATTGCTTTCAAGGGGTGTCAAATAAGTAATGATAATCCATATCACACTGGTAACAGGTACTGTAATATATATCACAAGGGCAAAGTCATCAATATTCCATAAGAAGAGAATCAGGGTGCAGACAAATGCGGCAACCATTGCTGAAATTTCACTCCAGACATTGATACGCATCCAGTACCAGCGCAGAAGATAAACGGGCCCGGTTCCTGCGCCAAGAGCGATTAAAAACTTCCAGGCTCCCTGCACAGAATCAATTACAGTGGAAACTCCAAATGCAGCAACAAGCAGAAAAAAAGTAAGAAGTCTTGCGATTAAAATATAGTGTTTTTCTTCTTTATGAAGTACCAAAAATCTTTTATAAATATCACTTACAAGGTAAGAGGCTCCCCAGTTGACATGAGTAGAGAGGGTCGACATAAAGGCCGACATAAACCCAACCGCCATTAGTCCGAGAAGTCCTGAGGGCATAAGTTTCAGCATTATTCGGGGGTACCCCTGTTCCGGATCATCAAGCTCTGGAAAAATAATAATAGCTGCAATAGCAGTTAATATCCATGGCCATGGTCTGACCACGTAGTGTAATACATTAAAAAGTAAAACAGAAAGTGTTGCTTCTCTGGAAGTTTTTACCGAAATAGCACGTTGTACGATATATCCGCCGCCACCCGGCTCTGCTCCTGGATACCATGATGCCCACCACTGTACAAACAGCCATGCGGTAACCACACCCAAGGCAATTTCTCCATTAAATGGATTTGCCGAAAGCAGATTTTCACTGTGCCCACCCTGTATAAAAGCAGCTTTCATTGCACCCAGTGATCCAAAATAGTCCACTGAAAGATAGGCTAATAATATCGAGCCGGCCATAGCCAGTGCAAATTGTATAAAATCTGTTATGACAACCCCCCACAGTCCTGATGCTATAATATAAACGCCTGTTATTGCATACAGAATTATTAGCGCATACCATCTGTTCCAGTCAAAAGCTACCTCAGCAACCTTTGCCATTCCCACTGATACCCATCCCATTATCACAAGATTTATTGGTATCGCCAGATAAAGAGCACGAAAAGCGCGCAAAAAAGCAGCGCCTCTTCCGGAATAACGTACTTCGGCAAATTCTGCATCGGTGAGAATTTCACTTTTGCGCCACAGGTCTGAATATAAAAATACTGTTAATAAACCCGATGCAGCAAAACTCCACCAGATCCAGTTCCCTGCAACACCATTAAGGGCAACAATCCCCGTTACAGCAAGCGGAGTATCTGCAGCAAAAGTTGTTGCCACCATGGATATTCCACTTAACCACCAGGGTAAATTTCGTCCAGATACAAAATAATCTTCGAGACTTTTTGAGCCTCTCCCTGAAACAAACAAGCCTACCCCTGTTATAAAAACGAAATAAACCGCTATGATAATCCAATCGAGACTACTCATTTGTCTGCTCCTGATGTTCTTCTGATGCAGCCTGCCATTGATCTGCCGTTGCTACCAGATATTCCCCAGGCTGATAGTTTTTTTTATAACTCATATTATCAATTCCTTTTATCGTATACCCAAGATATAAATATTTTAATCCTTCTTCTTTTCCCCAGTCAATGAGTGAAAGTACCATAAATTTTCCAGGACTGTGTTTAATTTCGTTCGTATCAAAAACACTATAAACCGCCGATACCGACTCAATTCCTTTATCAACTATCATAAAACCATATAGTGCATCATTTTTATAAAACTCTATTTCAAATGTACTCGGAGGATTATTATACATTTGATCACTCATCACATCAATTAATTGAGCGTCACTATATTGTGCGCTGTGACTTTTATGTCTGCATCTCTGGTAAGAAACATACATACGCTCTTTTTGTACTGAAATGGCAGGTTCTGAAATATGGTAATATACTCCCCTGTTTTTTCTGGATACTCTTATTTGATTCTTATCAGGAGTAAATTTTGCAAGATCTATTCTATAAGAGAGACACTCCAGACATTCCGGGCAGTAGCTTTTATAGTAATAACAACCAGAGCGACGAAATCCTGATGCAAAAAGATAATCATGATAGGGATACAGATCATAAAGTTCGGATGAAAAAATATATTGAGAAGCATTTCGATCTTTATAGTAGCTGCATGGAGACTCATATAGTTTAAGTTGCGTAATAAATCTGTGAAACTCTGTTGATATCTTTTTCATTACAATTATCTTAAAAAAATGATTAGATAAAATTTATCTGAATTAAACACTTTCAACTTACATCCAGAATATGAATATCACTTTTTGGGAATCACCTCTTCTATAATATAAATTTTTACAGGTTCTTTTTTCCCTTTTACTGTAACCTCTTTAATTTCGGAAAAGGTACAATACTTTTCTCCACCTGCTGCCAGAAAAGTACTTTCAGAAACCGCCACCTTCCCGGCTATGCCGTTACTCTCAATTCGCGATGCGGTGTTTACAGCATCGCCGATGACCGTATAATCCATTCTAAGTTTGGAGCCTATATTGCCCACAATAGACGGGCCGTAATTGACTCCTATCCGCAGGTTAAACGGCATTTCCGTTTCTCCCAATTTTTCTTTCAAAAGTTTCATAGTTTTTTGCATATGAATAGCACACGATACTGCCTGATAGGCATCATCACTGGTAGTTTTGGGTGCTCCCCAGAACGCCATTATGCAATCACCAATATATTTATCAAGAGTAGCTTTGTGTTCAAAAATCACACCCGATAGTTTTTCAAACATTAAATTTAATTTTTCGACAACCACTGCAGGTTCATTTTTTTCTGAAAAAGCAGTAAAGCCTGCAATGTCCGCAAAAAGTGTTGCAATAGGTTTTTCTACTCCGCCCATTTCTATCTCTTCATTAATTATGGTCTGCATTACATCGGGAGAAAAATAACGTGATAACCGCTCTTTTTCTTTTTTTTGCTTTTCTATCAGATCTCTGCTCTTTATCATATTGCTGACAATTGAAGCCGCTACAGAAAAAGAAAAAAACGCAAATGCATAATCCTGCATGGATGCTTCCCAGGTAACCCAGGAAAACTGAAAACCTACCAGTACATCATTCAAGAGTAAAATAACCATTCCAAAAACTCCAAATGCGACTGTACCCATAGCAGGTGTTTTTCGCCCCTTTATCATCAGATAAAGAATATTACCCATTAAAATTACAGGAAGAATACCCCAGCCAAACATAAATCTTCTCGCAGTTTGCAGATCGCTGATAAATAATACTGCGACGATAGCTGTAGCAGCCAGCAAATGCCAGAAATGAGACGTATACCGAATAAAGCTGTTTTTAACGCGAGAAAATTTCACAATAAAATCAAGTATTAAATGAACCAGAGCAATAAAAGTTATATACTCCAGTTTTTTTATCCAGAAAGCATTATTAAAAATAGAATATGCAATCTGGCTCTTCATCAAAGTATTTGCTGAGATGGCGAGTGAACCAAGTGCAAAATAAAAGGTTGCCCGCTCTTCCTGGCGAAAAAGAAATTGCCAATAAAGATAGAAGATCCCCAGAAGCAGCGTTAATGATATTACAAATATTTTTTTAAAATCATCCCAGAAAACCGAACGTTCTATTAGCTTGTCAGATCCAATGTAAAAACGATCATGCGAAAGACCGGGAGCAATATAATACCGTGAAAATGTTCGTACTGCTATAACATTGGAACGATCAAATCTGAGGAGATCCCTTGGAACTTTGTAAATTCTGATTTTATCATAGGCCAATTTCTCATCGCTTAAAATTTCTTCGGGTGGAGTAAACTCATCCAGGCCTGTTGATCCAATAAAAACTCCATTCAGATAAACCGCATCTGCCTGACCTATTTTACCCAGGCGCAGCATAATATGATCTGATTTGAAAACATTTTTAAAATCATCTTTTTTTATGTTAAACTGCGTACGGTACCATGCATAACCTTTAAACTTTTTAAAAAATTCATAAAAATCGGAATAAGGTTCATAGCCATTACTATCTTTATATCTTGTATATGCCAGTTGAACTGGAAAATTCTTGATCCAGCCCTGTTTTTCTTTTTCGGGCAGGTTTTCCATTGATCTGGAAAATTGCCCTGCTTCACCCTGTCCCAGATAAGGGGAATCTCCGGGTTTAAAATCCCAACTATGTGCTTTACCAAAGTATGGTTTGGTTCGCAGATCAATAATATGATCTGTTTTTATCTGGGCAATAAGAGATTCACACAAAAAAAGTGAAAACAATATAACCCAGGATGATTTCTTGTTATATATTGACATTTTCTCTCCTGAACTCAAAATCCAGATTTATAAATATGCTTTACACGTTGTCCAGCACTAAAAAAAGAGATGCTATTAAATATCGGCAATGAGATCAGCGACTGGTCTGAATACAGATTGCTTGCCTCATGGAGGTGAAACAATGAAACGAACAGATATCGAAAGAAAAGAGAGAGAACTCCGAAGAGCTTCTAAAAAACAGGATGTCCTCGAGAGAAAAACAACAAACTACAAAAGTAAAAATCAGGCCGGGTATTTTATTGATACTCTTGCATCATTATTTTTTTATAATGACGATCAAATATTTAACTGCCTGACAGAAGAAAAAATACTGGAACTACTTGAAGAGATGAAAGAGAGTATTCCCGAAAAAAACTGGGAAACCATAATTCGAAAAGCGATAAAAAAAACAGGAGTCGCCCAAAAAGAAGAAGCTTTCCAGCAAATTTTATCTATCTTGCATTAAATCCATTTGAGTCTTTCGATATAACTGCATGATATAAAAAAGCCAAAAACTTATTTAATATCATGCAGTCAGAATTACCTGTATTATTGGATTAAAATCCTGTACCGGCAGCAAGTCCATAGACTATAGCTGAATGCCCACCATGGTGCACCGTATAGTCATAGCTTACGGAAGGGCCTATCGACACAGAACCAAGGTGAAAATCATACCCTGTGCCCACTCTCATAACAAATGCCTGAAAACCAAACTCTCCTGCCACTATTTCAATTCCTGGAGCAAGAATAACTTTTAATCCTCCTGCAGGATGAACGGCAATAAAAGGAGCAAAGATTCCTTCAAATTCATAACCTGAAAACCTGATCGGAAAATCAGCCAGAACACCTGCACCAATCAAAGGCATAATTCGATATTCATAATCAATGCCCGCAGTGAATAGATGCTCTGCATGATCTCCCAGAAAGGTTGTCGCTCCTAAAAACAGGGCTACATGATTTTTATGACCATGCTCTTCATGCTCTTCATTCCCATGCACATTTTTTAGCTCGCCTTCTTCCGCAAAGGCTATAGTAGCCATTGAAAAACTTAATGCCATAGTTGTATATTTGATAAACTTATATATCATATACTTTTCTCCTTTTAATTAATTATTTTCGGAACAGAGAGATCCGTTAATGCAGAGTGTCAAGTTTAGTTTTCAGATAATCTGTCGCCAATGTAATTTTTTAAAGAAATGAAAGGTTTCCTTTACAACAATATAAATAAAACAATGTAAAAAAATTTACGGATAGTTTCCTGATTGGTATCTGTCTACCATGATAGACAGTGCAATGGTCAAAAGTAACGATGGAATTGAAAAAATAAAAGAGAGTCTTCTAAAAAGAAATCACGCAACCGATATGCTGCAAGAGATACGGAGTTTGAACGAAAAAAGATCACAATTGATCCAAAGCAGCGAAACTTTATCGAGCATGAGAAATAAGATTTCCAAAGAAATCGGAACAATCGTACAAAATGATCCAGCTAAAGCAGAGTTGTTAAAATCGGAAGTTCGTGCAATTGGCGAAAAACTTAGCTTTGAAAAAGAGGAGCTTAACAAAATTGAAGAGAGCTATCGTGATATATTATTATACCTGCCCAATATTCTCGACGATGATGTTCCAGTGGGGAGCAACGAAAATGACAATATTGTTGTGCGTGTAGAAGGAGCTATTCCCCAATACAACTTTGCTGTAAAACCTCACTTTGAAATTGCTGAAAACCTCGGATTAATAGATTTCGGCAGAGGAGTAAAGTTATCAGGATCCCGATTTTATATTTATAATGATATTATTTCACGTCTCGAACGCGCACTGATTGATTTTATGTTAAAAAGTCATCGTAGTCATGGCTATTCTGAAAAAAGTGTTCCTTTTCTGGTTTCGGATCAAGCCATGGAGGGGACCGGACAGCTGCCTAAATTTTCTGAAGATTTCTACCGACTGGAAAAAGACAATTTAAACCTGATTCCTACCGGAGAAGTGCCTTTGACAAATATGTTTGGAGATGAAATATTTGCAGAAAGTGATCTACCATTATACGTTACAGCTGCGACACCTTGCTTCAGAAAAGAAGCGGGCTCTGCCGGCAAGGATACCAGAGGATTGGTTCGAGTTCACCAATTTCAAAAAGTTGAGCTGGTTAAATTTGTTCAACCCCAAAACTCTTCAGCAGAACTGGATACTCTCTTAAATCATGCAGAAGTTGTATTAAAAAAGTTAGGTCTGACCTATCGCATATTGCTGCTTTGCAGTGGTGATACCGGTTTTTCTTCCGCCAAAACATATGACATTGAAGTATGGATGCCTGGACTGGATCGATGGTTAGAAATTTCAAGTTGCTCTAATTTTCGCGACTTTCAGGCTCGCCGGGCAGGGATTCGTTACAAAGATCAGAATAGCGGAAAAAATACACTGGTTCATACTCTCAATGGTTCGGGTGTTGCAGCGGGCAGGTTAATTGCGGCCCTTCTGGAATATTATCAACAACCTGACGGCACTATAAACTGGAACGAAATTGAGTCAAGAATTGGTACATCTGTACAATAACCAGGAAATTATTTTAAGTCAGCTCCCGGGAATAAATTCTTACTTTATCTGCTTCGCGGATGGTTATCTTGTTTTGATCTAAAAGATTTTGAATCACAGATTCGATATATTCCTGCAATTTAGTGGTTTTAAAAAAACGATGATACCATTTTCTGTTTGGCCCTTTCTTGGCTACATTATAAAGGTATTCCCTGAGTATTCTTTCTCTGAGACTTGGTATATGCAAGGCAAGTTCTTTCAGACGATAGGTTAACTCGTCAATATCCTTTGTTTCAAACTGAAAAACTGAAGAGAGATTATTCATTGAGGTTTTTGCATAACAAGAGTACAATTTTTCTTTTATCGAATAATTTATCACATAGTGAACAGGTTTGGCTGTAACCAGGTCAATATAATAACCCCATTTAATGTTTTCCTCAACTTTCTCCCCCCAAACCTCACTTTTGCGAAGATTTCCATATTCAAGAATATCATAGTTTTGAATATGCTTAATCTCTTTTAAAATTTCTTTGCCCAGTTTCTCCATTTTTGATAAAACTCTCGAAACCTGCCATTTCTTCAGAAAAGGAAAACTCATAATTTGATATAAATTGTATTTATCTACCCTTGTCAAGTTCAATCACGGTCATTAGAAAATAAATAAAATCAGCAATATAGCATGAAAGAGGGTGGTTATTTAGAATACCTGAAACAAGAATGCTAACCCAAATTAAAATAATGCCGAAAATCTACCTATATGAGCAGAAAATATTTAACCATTCTTGCAATTCTGGGTTTCTCTTCAGGTTTGTTAATTGGTGGATACTATATTTATAAAATAAATAATCCGGATCAGATTGAGATCAATAATCAGATTATCAGGGAAAGTTTGATAAACAAACGAGAATCAGAATTTTTACGAAAGATTACCTTTCTTTTTGAGCAATATCCAGCTGTCTCTATGGTACTTTTTTTAAATTCAAAAATGGAAGTATCGGGTAGTATGTATGACGGATCCAGATTAAACGAAATGGAGTATAATAAAATATTAAGCAGTTATCGAAAGGGAAAATCATTGGAAATTTCTTCTTATAAAGTATTTAAATTTTCGATTTATAAAGACAAAGCCATACACCTTATTATAAATAATTCGGCATGGCTGAAAAATATGGGAGCATCATGGAAAGAATTATCTGTAAAAATAAAATTTTTATCGCTCGCATTATCTGCCCTTCCGCTTGTAAGCCTTTTCTATCTGATAAGGATATTATTTTCTGCCTTCTTCAGGGAACATTACAGCAAAAAATTGAAAATAAAAAAGAGTGAATTATCCAGGGAAGAACCTACTGTAATTCATACTACCCTGCATAAGAAAGAAAAAGAAAAGGAACGTCGGGAATATGATTTTAACCGAAAAATTACGGTTTTACTTAATCATTTGACCAACCGTTTTCCAGTAAAATTTGCAAGCGTTGTTTTAAAGTTTGACAATAAAAAGATTTCTGAAATTAAAAAAATGGGTGGAATAATAATTCACAATGAAGATGCTCAGGAATATACTGGAATAGTGGAACAGTTTTCGGTTATTACACATGATATGATTTTCATTAGCAATGATAAATTAAATGTATATCTTCCAGTCATGTACAGAGACAATTATGTCGGAGTCGTTCACCTGAAATTTAACGAAAGCTATCAGATGAATGATCTTGAAAAAAAAGAGGTTATTAACCTTATTTCCGAGTTTTCACACTCCCTATTTCTTCAAAAAATTTATAATACTGCTACAATCGATGCAGATACTGAATTTGGAACTTATCCTTATTTTTATTTTGCATTGAGAGAAAGATTAAAAACAGACAGTAATTTTGTTGTCATGGTTTTTGAAATACCTCATATTGACAGAATCTCCCCGGAACGAATCAGAGGATGGGCCACACACCTTGCAGCAGGTCTGCTTAAAGAAAACTATAGTGCCTCATTATATGCCCGACTTGAACGGGGAAAATTTGCATTGCTATATGAGTTATCGGTAGAACACGTTTCGAAACTGGGAGTTATACAACTTAAAAATATTAATACTATCTGCTCACTGATTGAAAAGCTCTCAAAGTCTTCTCTCCATCATAATGGTGAAATTCACGGAGGTCTCTTTATAAGACCTGCATATATGGATGATGCTGAATCATTTATTCGTAAACTTGAACATATTCTGATCAGCAGCAGATTAAGTAAAAAATCATTTTCAGCCCAGAATTTGACAGACGAATTATCTGTTGCATAACCCAATATGGATCCATTTATTGATGAAAAAATTACCAACAATTCCATAATTCAGTTGAACTATATACTGGAAGAACAGTATGATATTACCCCTGTAAGAGAAGCGTATGGGCCGAACTTGAATGAAGGTATAATCCATGAATTTTGTGCCGGCTCCTCATTTTCAGGAGACCTTCATGGGTCATGTTATTTTGCCATGGAGGCATATACCAAAATATTGATTTTACCCTACCTGCTGGCAAATGTAGAGATTGACAACCTTTATCCTGAGATGGTTGAAAATATTTTAACTTCCTTTGTGCAGGATTTTTTTAACCTGATAGATGCCTCTCTAAAAGAAATTATTGCCAGGGTAACAATGGATCCCCTTGAACTTTATAACCACAAGTTTGTATCTCTTCCCGTAGAACAGTACAGAAAATACACCACAATTTTTTACCTCAAGAGTAAAACAGACAACTCATACCTGGGAAGAGTCTATACATATCTTGCAATAAGAAAATAATTTTTTCAGGATTGATCGAGAAAATCCTTCAACTTTCGCATTCTGGTCGGTGCTCTCAATCTTCGAAGAGCCTTGGCCTCTATCTGTCGAATCCTTTCACGGGTAACTTTAAAAACATAGCCCACCTCTTCAAGCGTATGTGTATATCCGTCGTCAAGACCAAATCTCATGCGAATAACTTTCTGCTCTCTGGCCGGCAAAGTTGCCAAAACCTGCTTAATCTGATCAGCCAGAATTGATTGAGCGGTTGCAGCCATCGGGCTTTCAACTTTTTTATCCTCAATAAAATCACCCAGCTCAGAATCCTCGTCTTCTCCTACAGGGGTTTCCAGAGAAACAGGATCTTTCGCCACTGTTTTTACCTGCTTGACTTTGGCTGCAGGCCATCCAAGGCGCTCAGCAATTTCATCATCATTAGGTTCTCTTCCTGTCTCCTGGAGAAATACTCTTATTTCGCGATTTACCTTGTTAATCTGCTCAATCATGTGACTCGGAATTCTGATGGTTCTGGCCTGTTCAGAAATGGCCCTTGTAATTGCCTGTCTTATCCACCAGGTAGCGTAGGTTGAAAATTTATAACCTTTCTTATACTCAAATTTTTCAACAGCCCTCATTAAACCGATATTACCCTCTTGAATCAGATCATAAAAATGCATTCCACGATTGGCAAACCTTTTCGCAATCGATACCACCAGTCTGAGATTGGCATTGATAAGCTCTTTTTTAGCCATCTCTATTTTCTTTTGACCTTTGGTTATTTTTTCACCCCAAGAAAGAATAATCAATGTAGGCGACCCCGCCTCTTGCTCCATTCGACGCAACTTTCGTTCATTATTTCTAATATCTTTTATAATGTCCTTCACATCTTCAATGCTGCAACCCATCTCTTTTTCTACAACATCAAGATCTTCATTTTTTTCAATATGTCGATTAAATCCCTTGATTGCCTTTACATCATGACCATAACGATCTTTTAAACGTAAAAAATGCCTTTTTATTTCTTTAATTCTAAATACCATACTCTTGATTTTGTTCACATGTTTCATCAGCTCTTTTTGTGAAACGCCGATGGTAATCATGTTTGCAGCAGCAAGGTCTTCAAGCTTTAGAATTTCTGCCCAGATTTCCTGATGTTTTTTACTTTTATGAGTATATCTTTTCAGTTTGGATTTATAAGATTGAATCTTTTTATCAAACTCCATTACTGGCTTCATCTCTTCTAGATAAATTTCTCTTAATTTTTGCTGTTCCGTAGTAGAGATATAATAGGTTCTTGAAGCCCGACATATATCAGTAATACGCATCGTTTTATTTTCAATTTTACTGAAATAACGAATAAATGAATTTCTAAGTAACGATGAAGAAAGAACAGCCTCTTCAATAATTATTTCACCACTTTCAATTCTTCGGGCAAGATCGACCTCTTTATCAGCAGAAATCAAAGATATTTTTCCGATCTCCTTTAGATACAGCCTCATAGGATCATCTGGCTCAACTCCTGCTGAAGATCCTGTTTTTTTCTTGGGTTTTAAAGATTGTGGTTTATACTCAGGTTTATTCAACAACTGACTCATTACATCCAGATTATACCCTTTTTTCATCATTAAAAGAGCCAAATCCTGAATGGATATCTCGACAATTTCAGCAGGAACCAGTTCATACCCCATTCGCAAAAGCTCTTCGAGTAACACTTTAGGTGCTTTCTGCTCACCTAAGGTCGAAGGCAGGGAACTGGCTTTAGACTCCGAAGCCTGGGCGTTGGCATTTTTTAAAGAGTTTTTATCGTACTCTTCGACAATCTCAATTCCATATTGATTCAATAGTATAAATACATCATCAATTTTATCAGAGTTAATTAATTTTTCAGGAAGGATATCATTTATTTCATCATAGGTGACTTCCCCATTTGCTTTTCCAATATTGACTATTTTTTGAATTTCCGGTAGTTGTTCAAGATCCACATTAACCTCTGATATTTTAGTTGTTTATATAATAGTTCTTCTAATTTTCTCCGTATATTGACCTGAAACGGAAAAAATTTGAACAATATTTTGTTTTAAAATGCAATACGATGAGACGTTGATATACCATAGATCGATTTTATATTAGCGTGTAAAACAATATACAACCAATCTATAAAAAAGTCTATAAATTAATGTATAAATGTTACTTTATATTCGGTTATTGTGACTGCAAAACTTGATTTTTTTAAAGCTTGTTTAACCTTAATTTACAAAAGTTTCGGATCTCCAGGTGTAAGGGATTTCCAGATTTCCCAATAGCTCAGCAGGGTCTATATCATATCCCATATCTGATGCAGTATCCGCATAAAATAATATAACTTTTATTAGTCTCTCTCTTGCCTGGCTTTTATCGCTTCCGTAGGTAAAAATATCCAGCTCAGGACAACCCGCTACATACTCACCATCTTTTGCCCACAATTTAATTGTCAGATTCACTAATTACATATTTCGGAGTGAATTCGCAAAATTGAAGCTTTTTTTATATTTCTCGTATTATTTCTTCAATCTTTTGCAATGCTTTATCAATGGTGGCTTTTCGCACTATCAACGGAGGTGCCAGTCGAATTACATTTTCTCCGGCTCGACCAATAATAAGTTGCTTTTCAAGTGCTTTTTGAACCAGAGGGCGTGCTGGTCGATTATTGCTTAATACCACTCCAATTAAAAGACCCATCCCCTGGACTTTTTCAATACGATCAGGATAGGTTTCTTTTAAAATATTAAGCTTCTCAAAAAAATAGTTACTCATTTCAGTAACATTTGCCAATATTTTACTCGATTCGATAGTACGTAAAACCTCATAACCTACCGCAGTCGCCAGATGGTTTCCACCAAATGTTGAGCCATGCATACCTGACTGCAAAACATTACAATATTTCTGACCAACAATAACAGCACCAATAGGAAATCCACCAGCAAGACCCTTGGCAACAGTAACAATATCAGGAACTATACCATAGTTCTGGTAGGCAAAATAGCTTCCGGTTCTACCTACACCGGTCTGAATTTCATCCATAACCATAATCGCTTTATATTCGTTCGAAAGCTGACGGGCCTTTTGAATAAATTCCCGGGTAAGCGGTATTACGCCACCCTCACCAAGAACAGGTTCGAGAATAATTCCACACACATTTTCATTAAAGCTTTTTTCCAGTTCTTTAATATTATTCACCTCAATATAGGTAACATCCTGCATCAAGTCTCCAAAACCATTATGAATTTTATCCTGGCCTGTAATAGACATCGCACCAAATGTACGACCATGAAAACTGTTTTTCAAAGAAAGGATAATACTTTTATTTTTGGAAGCAGTGCTATTTTGCACGCCCCAGGCACGCATAATCTTTATCGCTGCCTCATTCGCCTCTGTTCCGGAGTTGCAAAAAAAAACTTTTCCAGGGTATGTAATATCAATCAAAGCACGGGCCAGCAGTACCTGCTGAGGATTATAAAAAAGATTTGAGGAGTGCCATATTAGTTCTGACTGATTTTGCAGTACTTCATTTAAATCAGCATTTGCATGACCTAATGAGGTAACGGCTATTCCACTTAAAAAATCAATATACTCCTTGCCATGTGTATCATACAAAAACTCTCCCGATCCATATATAAATGCTACCGGCATTCTTGCATATGTATTCAATACATACTTTTCATCAAGACTTTTCACTTCATCCAGAGAGAGATGGTGTGACGGATCATAAGATATTTCTTTTTTAGGGCTGCTGTTTTCGCCATTACTTTGACCTGACAAGGTTTCAAATTCCTGCTTCATAGTTACATAATATACAAAAGAGACAGCTGGACAAATGTTTTATTAAATGTCTGCTAAATCATAGAGATTTCACATGTTTAGTGAAAAATATCTTGTTAAACTGAAAATTGCTGAATAAGTGGCCATAGTATTTATAGAATATAATAATATGCCTGTATCCAAGAGAAAATACCTGATTCAAAGCCTGTTCGAAAAAATAATCATCCGGCTGGCCGGAAATGCGACCGTAGTTATTCTTGCATTAATCATTGCATTTTTATTCTTTGGTGCCGTTCCTTTTGCTTTTGAATACAATCTGTTCAGTTTTTTTACCGGAATAGACTGGTATCCCCTTTCAAACAAATTCGGCTCCCTGCCTTTGATTTATGGAAGTTTTTTTGTAACGATTTTTTCTACACTTATTGCAATTCCCCTGTCTATTGCAGTATCACTTTTTATTTCAGAAATTGCCAACCCCAAATTGAGAACATTTTTAAAGGTAATACTTGAAATTCTAGCCTCCATCCCCTCTGTTGTGTTTGGATTTTTAGGTATTATTTTGGTTGGACCTGCCATGGAAACGATCTTTCATATCCAGACCGGATTAAATGTTTTTACTGCATCGTTATTACTTGCATTTATGTCGATACCCACGATTGCCTCTGTTTCTGAAGAATCCCTGCAGGCCGTTCCCCGAAATTTGCGGGAAGGATCTTTGGCTCTGGGTGCGACAAAGTTGCAGACAATGATTTTTGTTACTTTACCTTCTGCTCAGGCAGGTATCGTAGCAGGCATTATGCTGGGGGTAGGAAGGGCAATTGGAGAAACCATGACAGTGATGATGGTTGCCGGCGGTTCTGCACAGATTTCTCTTTCCATTTTTGCTCCTATACGTACAATAACAGGTACCATTGCTACCGAAATGGGAGAGGTAATACAGGGAGATACCCATTATCATTCGCTATTTATGCTCGGTCTGGTTCTTTTTTTAGTAACATTGACCATTAACTCTATCAGTTCGATCATTATTAAAAAAATCAAGAAAGGATAAATATAATCGCCATAATGAATCATCTCAAAATTCAAACATTAATTGGTTACACCATCATCGGAATTCTGGCGGCCGCAACAATTTTGCCGGTCCTTTTTATTGTTTTATGGATCAGCATAAAAGGATTCAGCCGGCTTAATCTGGAATTTATTACAGAAATTTCATCTTCTATGGAAACCGGAGGAATTTTTGCTCCTATATTTGGTACAATCAGTTTAACGGTTTTAACTATTCTTATTGCTGTACCTATAGGCGTTATCTCGGCAATATATATGTCCGAATATGCCAGAAAAGGAAGATTGTTTGATTTAATTGAAATGACAATTATAAATCTTGCCGGAATCCCGTCTGTCGTATATGGATTATTTGGACTGGGGCTTTTTGTTCTTCTTTTAAATATCGGCGTATCCCTTCTTGCCGGAGCATTAACAATGGGAACTCTTATTCTGCCCCTGATAATTACAGTTTCCTATCAGTCACTCCGGGCAGTCCCGGATTCCCTGAGAGAGGCAAGTCTGGCACTGGGGGCAACAAAAATACAGACAGTTTTCCGTATTATATTACCGGCAGCAACTCCGGGAATTCTAACTGGAATCATTCTGGCCACGGCAAGGGTTGCAGGCGAAACGGCGCCCGTATTATTTACTGCTGCGGCCTATTATCTACCTACTCTCCCCTCCACCGTTTTTGACAAATCAATGCTTTTATCTTATCATTTGTATGCAATCAGTACGCAGGTAACAGGTGTAAGTGAAGCCCAGAAATATGGAGTTACCTTTGTTCTGATCTTTCTTGTGCTCTGCCTTAATGGAATCGCTATTTATATTCGTAGCACAATTACAAAAAAAATTGGATCGTACAGATAGCATTTATAAAATGGAGATCAAATAAAAACAAATGAAATTAACAGTCCGACAGTTAAATTTGAATTATGGAGCCGCTCAGGCATTAAAAAATATTACTCTGGATATTTCCAAAAACAATATCACGGCCTTCATTGGACCATCAGGATGCGGAAAATCTTCCCTGTTACGCTGTTTCAATAGAATGAACGATCTTATTCCTCAAGCAGTTATCACCGGAAAAATTCTACTTGATAATGAAATTGATATTTATGATAATAAAAAAATCGATGTTACTTTGCTACGAAGAAGAATTGGAATGGTATTTCAAAAACCTAATCCCTTTCCAAAAACTATTTTTGAAAATGTAGCATATGGAATCAAAATTGCAGGTGAAAAAGATAAATCTAAAATTGAGCATATCGTTGAAACTTCTCTACAACGAGTAGGTCTCTGGAAAGAGGTACAAAACAGACTGAACGATCTTGCTTTGAATTTATCTGGAGGTCAGGCACAACGGCTCTGTATTGCCCGCAGTATTGCAACGCAACCAGAAGTAATTTTAATGGATGAACCCACAAGTGCACTCGATCCGATAAGTACCCAGATCATCGAAGAACTTATTCTTGAATTAAAAGAAACCTATACTGTAGTAATAGTCACCCATAATATGCAGCAAGCAGCCAGAATATCAGACATAACAAGCTTTTTCTACCTGGGTGAGCTTATCGAAGTAAATCCAACAAAAAAAATATTTACTACCCCGGCCAATAAATTGACCGAAAAGTATATTACAGGGAGATTTGGTTAATGTTAAAAATAGAACAATCAGTAAAAGATCTGCGAAATAGCCTTCAAACCATGCTGGAATTGGTTGAAAAAATGGTAAATGACATAAAAGTAATGCTGAACACAGAGGATCTTTCAGGTATTGAACGGACTTTTGAGCAGGATACAACACTTGATTCTCTCGAAAAAAAACTGGATGATCAGGCTATTGCCCTCCTGGCTCTCGTAAGCCCGATGGCCACAGATTTAAGATTTGTATTTTCCGTTATTAAACTGAATGTCGACCTGGAAAGAATGGGAGACGAATGTAAAAATGTAGCAAAAGAGTTACGCAACGTAAAACTTCCGTTACCTGATGAGATTAAACAACTTTCGATAAAGGTCTTTGAAATGGTCAGAGACTCCTTTATTGCACTACGTGATGAGAACACAACACTTGCCCGGGAAATTGTTTTAAGGGATGATGAAGTAGATAAACTGGAATACCATATACTACAAAAGTATACCCAGTCCATAGGAATTGCTTTTGCTGCAAAAGCTTTAGAGAGAATATCGGATCATGCGACAAACATATGTGAAAATGTAATTTATGTAATCGATGGTGTTGATATTCGTCACGAAAACACTATAATGAAACGCCTCGGTAAAAATTAAAAATTCACCTGATCCATTACAGTATACCCCATTTACTTTCCGAAAATAATATAAAGTGAGCGCAAAAATAAAGTACTACGGGGTGAGAGGATCTACACCTGTCTGTGGAAAAGATTATTTAAAATTTGGTGGAGCGACAACGTGTGTTGCAATAGATTGTAATGATCATACTATCATAATTGATGCAGGTACAGGTATTCGTCAACTTGGATATGATTTACTGCAACGACCTGAATTAAAATCCGGAATGCATGTTTCCATTTTTTTTACACATACTCATTGGGATCATATACAGGGGTTTCCATTTTTTATACCCATTTATATCCCCCAGAACAAATTTGATATCTATGGCGAAAGTAAAGCAATTCCTATAAACCATGAAACAAAAAACCCTAAAATATGGACTATAGAAGATACACTTGAGCTTCAACAAAATTTTATGTATTTTCCTGTTGCAACCAAAGATCTTGCTTCAAGCATAAACTACCATACTATAAAACCGGATCATGTTTATAATCTTTATGATATTGAAATTAAAACCATGGAACTAAAACACCCAAACTCCTCAATGGCCTATCGCTTTAATTTTGGAAAGAGTAGCTTTGTTTTTGCTACTGATGTGGAGCATAATGATGAAATTGTCACAAAATTAATTAATTTTGCGGAAGGTTCTGACGTCCTGGCATATGATTGCCAATACTGGCCTGATGAATATTTAAAGTCAAAAATTGGTTGGGGACATTCAACTTATGAATATGGCGCAAAAATTGCCCTTGCTGCAGGTGTAAAAAAACTACACATGATTCATCATGACCCTTTGCATAATGATGCAGATCTGGAAAAACTCGAAAAAGCTGCCCAATCTCAATTTAAAGAAACTATCGCTATACCCGAGGGATTTCAATTTACTTTGTAGTCCAATATTTAAGAACTCTTTCCATTTTTGCGGACCGTGACCCCTTTATTAAAAAATGATCACCCTCTTTCACTTTGTTTTTTATTATTTCTACTCCCTTTTCAAGCTCTATGTCATCGCCTGAGCAAAGTAAAATATCCTTCCTGGTACCATCTGTTAAAAATCCTTTTTGAAAAGCATTTCTAACATCACGGGAAGGGGATGAAAAAAGAATGTATTCAAAACCAGACTGATTTGCCAGCCTTCCCAACTCTTCATGAAAAATAATTTCCATTTCACCAAGTTCTCCCATGGCTCCAAATGCTCCCACCAAACTACCCTGATTTACAGATCCTCTTACAAAGCGAATAGCTTTCTCAAAAGAATCGGGATTTGCATTATAACTATCATCCCAAATGTGAACACCATTTACAAAATGGTGTTGCATTCTTCCTTTTATTTCCTGGAGTTCC
>Ga0224495_10000132_pt1 | contig 56726 bp, 43 predicted proteins | sample SF_Jul11_sed_USG_FD_168128 | JGI IMG/M metagenome (GOLD analysis project Ga0224495, IMG submission 168128) | Sediment microbial communities from San Francisco Bay, California, United States - SF_Jul11_sed_USGS_4_1 | ecosystem: Environmental > Aquatic > Marine > Sediment | place: USA: California...
ATCCGAGCGTAAAGGTGCTACGGCCGGAGTAATAATAGTTGATTTGCCCCCTGTGGCTGGGTGCAGTGGCTGCGCCCGGCAGTTTGCCAAGATACAGGGTGTAAGCCGCCCGGTAATCACTCCAGTAGCGTTCGCCGGTCAGCATGATCAAGCTGGCAGATTCGGTGTTGTACCAGCTGCGTCGGTAGCCTGCATGGGCACCCCAGCCGTCCCCGAAAGATTTCTGCAATTGCCCGAGCAGGGTGTTCTTCGGGAGCACATTGTGGCCGGGGCTCACGCTGGCTTCGACCAACGCAGTCCAGGTTTCGCCAAGCGGGTAGTAATAGCCGCCGGAAATTTCCCGGTCGTGCTGGCCGTAATGCCGGATCTGCCGGAGCCTGCCAAATACCGAGTGACGTTCACCAAAGCGGTGCGCTCCGCTGAGATAGGAACCGCTCCAGTTGTCATACCCCTTGTCGAGTATGTCTCTGCCCAACCCCAGCTCTATTTCACTCGTGGCCTCTTTTGACAATTCTGCTGCAAGTGAAATCGGTGGCGCCAGCAAGAGGGCGAGAGCCAACAGTTGCGCTGGCCGGGTCATAGAGGCACCAAGCGGCGGATCCGGGCTTTCAATTCTTCCGGCAGGAATGGTTTGACCACATAGTCAGATGCCCCGGCATCCAGCGCGCGCACGATGTCTTTTTCCTGTGACTTTGCAGTTAGCATGATCACCGGAACTCTGCGCCAATCCGGTTTGGCGTGCAGATGTGCAAGCACCTCGAAGCCATCCGAGTAGGGCATCATGATGTCGAGGATGGCCAGATCAGGCGGGGGGATCTCATCGGCGCATTTTTTTGCTTCGCGCCCGTCCCGGGCAACCAGAACGTGAAAACCTTCGCGTTCCAGCAGGAATTGCAACAGATAGGCGATCTGCTCGTCGTCTTCGGCCACCAGTACCGTTGGTTTGTCAGTTGATGCTTGCGGTGTGTTATTGCCGTTGTGCGTTGCCATGATTTTGAAGTTGCCCTTATTATTGTCAAATTCAGGAACAGATTGCTTCAATTACCATTTGTGACAAATAGCCCAATGCCTGTTCGCAAGCAATGACTGTGGCTTGCATTCTGAATGAAAAGCCTTTTTTGGGCAAATGCCCTTTGAGAAGAATAAGAAATTCATCTATCTGAATAAATAGCAGGCCAGCTTTGGTATCATAGCTGTTTTGCGTTTCGCCCCTTTCCATCGCACCTCCGAATGTTAAGCAAGCTCAACCCCGTACAGCGTGATGCGGTAACCTATCTCGGCAGCCCTTTGCTGGTGCTGGCCGGGGCGGGCAGCGGCAAGACGCGTGTGATCACGCACAAGATCGCCTACCTGATCGGCCACTGCGGCTATGCTGCACGGAACATCGCCGCGATCACCTTCACCAACAAGGCCGCCAACGAGATGCGCGAGCGGGTAGGTTCCATGTTGCAGGGGGCCAACACCAGGGGGCTGGTAGTGAGCACCTTCCATTCGCTGGGAATGAACATCCTGCGCGCCGAAGCAGGCGTGCTGGGGTTCAAGACGCAGTTTTCGATCTTTGATTCCAGCGATACCTGGAAGATTCTCGGCGAGCTGGCCAGCTCAGCCGACAAGCAGGAGATTCGCGATATCCAGACGCAAATCTCGAATTTGAAATCGGCTTTTGTTTCGCCTGAGCAAGCCGGACAAATTGCCGAAAACAACGAGCAGAAGATCTGTGCACGCATCTATTCGCGCTACCAGGAAACGTTGCGTGCCTATCAGGCGGTGGATTTTGACGACCTGATTTATCTGCCGGTGGTGTTGTTCAGGGAGCACCCCGAGGTGTTGTTCCGCTGGCAAAACCGGTTGCACTACCTGCTGATCGACGAGTATCAGGATACCAACGACTGCCAGTACCAGATGATCAGGTTGCTGGCGGGCAGCCGTGCCGCGTTCACGGTGGTGGGTGATGACGACCAGGCGATCTACGCCTGGCGTGGTGCAAGTATTGAGAACCTGCATAACCTGCGCAATGATTATCCGAATTTGCGTGTGATCAAGCTGGAGCAGAACTACCGTTCCTCGCAGCGCATCCTCAAGGTGGCAAATCACCTGATCAATCACAATACCAAGGTGTTCGACAAAAAACTGTGGAGCGATCACGGTATAGGCGATCCGATCCGCATTTACGCCGCACGCGACGACGAGCACGAAGCCGAAAGCGTGGTCATGAAGTTGCTATCGCACAAATTCGAGCATCGCACCCGTTTTTCCGATTACGCGATCCTGTATCGCAGCAACCATCTGTCGCGCATCTTCGAGGAACAGCTGCGCGCCCAGCGGGTGCCTTATACCGTCAGCGGCGGCACTTCATTCTTCGACCGTGCCGAGATCAAGGATATCACTTCCTATTTGCGTCTGATCGCCAACCCGGATGACGATCCTGCCTTCATCCGGGCGATCACTACACCGAAGCGCGGCGTCGGCAACACCACACTGGAAAAGCTTGGCAAGCATGCCGGGGAACGCCACATCAGCCTGTTCGAGGCGGCTTTCGAGGCACGCATCCAGGAGGAAATCCAGCCGCGCCAGCACGAGGAGCTGATGCTGTTCTGCAACTTCATCAGCCGTATCCAGGAACGCGCCGAAAAGGAGCCATGCGGCGAATTGCTCGATGAGTTGCTGCGCGCGATCAACTATGAGAACTGGCTGTATGACTCATTCGAGCCGCGGCAGGCAGAGGGCAAATGGAAGAATGTCGAGGATTTCATCGACTGGCTCAAGCGTAAAGCCGAGGCGGATGAAAAGTCACTGATAGAAATGGTGCAAACTGTCGCGCTGATCAGCATGCTCGAAGGCAAGGATCAGGAGCTGGACGCCGTTTCCCTGTCTACGCTGCACGCAGCCAAAGGCCTTGAGTTCCCGCATGTGTTCATCATCGGTGCGGAAGAGGATATCCTGCCGTTCCGCGACAGCGACGAAAAACAGATCGAAGAGGAGCGCCGCCTGATGTATGTCGGCATCACCCGCGCCGAGCGCAGCCTGCAGATCAGTTACTGTAACCGGCGCAAGCGCGGCAAGGACTGGATGGCCTGTGAGCCGAGCCGTTTCCTGGAAGAGATGCCGGAGGGTGAATTAGTCTATGCGGGGGGGCATGCCGATGCCGTTCCAATGGTGACCAGAGACGAGGGCATGGACAAGCTGGCAAGACTGAAAGCGATGCTGAGCAAGCCGGTGGTGGAGTAAGGCTTCAGTTTATTAAAAGCGGGAGGTGCGGTTTCTCCTGCCTGCAGTTATCACCAATCCGTTCCACGCAGTACTACGGCGCAATGTTTGGTCGACTCCCTGGATGGCAGGACTATAGCCCACATTCGCAATTGTACGAGCGCGCCATCTGGCCGGCGCACGACAAGGTCCTGAAATTTTCTTTCCTGTTTGGTTTCCACCATTAACGTGCAATGATCGTTTTTTTCGCACTCACGTGCGCATTCCGTCCCCTGAAAAATACTTGGGCAAAGTTTGTTCAGGGCTGTGTCGCGATCCTGGCCGAGCATGCGGCTTGCAGCTTCGTTTATTGCAATGACATGCCGATCCTGGTCAATGAAGACGATTCCCTCATCGAGGTTATCGAAGACTTGTTTTAATTCAGGCAAAGTGACCATAGATGTTTGTATTGCTCCAGAAAACGTTCACAGGGAGAGTGCGTATGTGTTTGAGTAAAATGGTCCAGTCTGTATAGGCGAGCCATAATCAGCAAAAGCGCTTCTGGGTTACCCGATTGGAGAATATACTTACACTGTTGTACCCATGTCAACGCCAGTATTAAATATTTGCCAGGCTGTATTTTTCTGATGCAACAAGGCCGAATCAGGTTTAATGCCCGGAATACTGGCAGCACATGACAAAAAGCAGTGAGCCACCAATGGGCGCCGTACCGGATCGAATATCAATGACCGAAAAATTCAAGATCGCCATAATCGGAGCGGGCCCGGCAGGCTTGTCCGCTGCAGCGCATGCAGCCGAGTTGGGTATATCGTATATCCTTCTTGAAGCCGCGAAGCAGCCTGCAAACACAGTCCATAAGTATCAAAAGGGCAAGCTGGTCATGGCTGAGCCAGCCATACTTCCGCTCCGGAGCTCGATGACATTCGCTGCGGGCAACCGTGAAAATGTCCTTGAAACCTGGCATCGGGATATTCAAAGGCATAAGGTCAACCTGCATCTGGATGCCCAGGTCGATGGGATAAAAGGCGAGCGGGGCAACTTCCAGATATCATTGTCATCCGGGCAGACCATAAATTCCGAGTTTGTAGTTCTTGCGATCGGACTTCAGGGGAATATCAATAAACTCGGGATTCCGGGTGAAGACCTGCCAAACGTGCAATATCAGCTCGATGACCCGGAAGAGTTCAGGGAAGAGACGATCGTCGTCGTGGGCGGGGGCGATGCCGGCGTGGAAAATGCACTTGCACTCGCACAGCATAACCGGGTGATCCTCATCAACCGTGAAGAAGAATTCAGTCGTTGTAAAGAAGGAAATTTCATCCTGCTGCAAGCCGCCATCAAGTTGGGAAGAATCGAGCCACGTACAAGTTCCAGGATCGATCATATCGATTCCGAGGCTGAAAATGATTTTTTGCTGCGGGTTGTTGCTAAAACTCCTGAAGGTGTCGAAAATATCAACTGCCATCGCGTCATTGCACGTCTGGGTGCCAGTCCACCACGCAGATTGCTGGAAAGCTTCGGCATAAAATTCCCCAATAGCGACATTGCTTCAACGCCGGATCTGTCTGAACAATACGAATCGAATGTCCCCGGCCTCTACATCATCGGTGCTCTTGGAGGCAGCCCGCTGATCAAGCAGGCTTTGAACCATGGTTACGAGGTGGTCGAGTACATCCTTGGAAACCAGATCGAGGCAGTGGAAGAACACCTCCTGAAGCAAAAGATCTCCGTCTTCAATCCGGCATTCACAGTCAATGAAGGGCTTGCATTTATCCGCCGCAATGCCCCCATCCTCGTTGGGCTGAACGCGCTCCAGTTGCGAGAGCTCCTCCTTGAAAGCGATGTGCTGACTCCCAAGCCGGGCGAAACCATTTTCAATTACGATGATTACACCAGCAGCTTTTTCTCGGTTCTCGAGGGGGAGCTTGCTGTTCTGGTCAAATCAAAAAATGGGAGTGAGATTTATTATCAGATAAAGGCGAGGAATTTCTTTGGGGAAATGGGGTTGATATCCGGGCGCCGCAGGTCAGCTACAGTCAAAGCGATTTCGGATTGTGTGCTGATTGAAACGCCGCGCCGACCCATGCTTAAATTGATCAATTCGGTGGACTCGGTACACCGGAAACTCGACGAAGTGTCGATGAAGCGGGTTGTTCGCAATTGCCTGACCAATACTCTGCCCGAAAGTGAACTTAATTTTTTACTGCAAGGTGCCGCAATCAAGCGGTACAAGGCCGGCGAAGTAATATTCCATCAGGGCGACAAAGCCGACGGATTGCACCTGATTCGCCGCGGCTCGGTAATCCTTTCGCGCAGGATAGGAGGCAAAGAAGATGTCCTGTCTTATATCGTCACAGGAAATTATTTTGGCGAAATGGCGCTCATTTCGGAAAGGCCGCGCTCTGCAACAGCACGCACCGCATCGGATGCCGAGGTGGTTTTACTCAAGCCACAAGCGGTCATCACGGTGCTGGAGCGCAATACAGAGCTGCGAGACCAGATTGCATTGCGCTACCGCGAGTATGCAGCTTTCGACAAGGCAAGGGGCGAGCATCAAGGTGCGCTGGAAAGCTTATTCAACTTCCTTATTCAACAGGGTGTCGGCGAAGCAACGGATGTGTTGCTGATCGATTATTCACTATGCATCCGATGCAATAATTGCGAAACCGCTTGTGCGAACACTCATAAAGGTATCCCGCTTTTCAGACGTGAAGCGGGCATAACCCATGGCAATATTCATTTGCCGAATGCGTGCCGGCATTGCGAACATCCCTATTGCATGCTGGATTGTCCGCCCAACGTGATTCACAGGTCGATCAACGGGGAGGTATTCATTGCAGACGGCTGTATAGGATGTGGCAATTGCATAAACAATTGCCCTTACGATGCTATCCAGATGGCAGTTTTTGATCCGACGTTCCAGAAGCCGGGTTTATGGCAAGCGTTGCTGGGGAGAAACAAGCGTGATGAAAACAAAGGGGCATCCGATGACGCTTTGGCCAAAAATGCGATCAAGTGTGATTTGTGCAAGGACAATATCATGGGACCGGTTTGTGTTCGCTCCTGCCCAACGGGAGCAGCCTTGCGTGTCAGCCCGGAAGCCATTTCCCAGACTTTACGCAGCGGTTCTGCTGCATCAGGATAACTCGATGAAAAAACGCACTTGATTGGACAACCATGCGCCCAAGCATATTAGAGTATAAAAATTACCGGTATTTAAAGATTTCCAGCGTCCTGATGGCTTTGTCCATCATGGCATACTTGCTTCACCAGCCTGCCACGGGAGAATATGCTTATGGGAGTTCATGGCTGGGCTATTTATTCGGGATTCTGTCTACCTTGATTGTGATTACGCAGCTTTTCTACGGTGTCCGTAAACGCCTGGCGCCTATGCAAGCGGAACGTCGAGGCACACCGGCGCTTATAAAACCGCGAAAGGATATTCAGGATCAAAGAAAGGTGGATGCGAACTGGCTGCGAAGCCATGGCGAAACACTTCAAGGCTGGCTTTCAGCGCATGCTTACCTGGGAATTGCCCTAATTGTGCTGGCAACGCTGCATACCGGTTTTCAGTTCGGATGGGACGTTCACACGTTGGCTTATGTTTTGATGATGGTCGTTATAGCCAGCGGCTTTTATGGCGTGTATATGTACTTGCGTATCCCGCGCCTGATGACGGCAAACTTTGGCGGGCGGGATACTCTTGACGCGCTGCTGCTTGAAATTGACAATCTTGACAGACAGGCAGGCATCAAGTCGCTTCAGTTTTCAGATGAAATATGTGCACTTGTGCAAAAAGCAAAGGAGGAAACACAGATCGGCGGGAACCTTTTCCAGCAATTGTCTGCATACCGATGGAACTGCCCCACGAGCTTTGCCGTAAAGCAGTTGAGGGTGTTGGGAAAAAACCTGAAGTTCGATCAACTGAAATCATTCGATGACCTGTATATCATCATGGTGCAGAAAGAAACCCTGGTGAAGCAGGCGCGACGAGATGTCATGTACAGAGCCCGGATGGGAATCTGGCTTTATTTGCATGTGCCGTTTTCAATCGCATTTCTGGCAGCTCTCGGCGCACATATCGTAGCCATAATTTATTATTGGTAGCACAGAATAGCGAGTATTTCAAACGCCAACCGTTCATCCTATACGCTATTGACATCGCATGCATTGGAGCTAGAGAATGAGTGTGTAGTTTCGAGCAAATACTCTTGCTACAAAGGATAATCAAGAAGTTAAACTTTTATAAAGGATTGAATATGCAGAAAATATCTTATACGTTGCTCGCACTTTTTAGCGTTGTCAGCCTTTCTGCTTACGCAGCTGGTGATTTAAGTACACAATTTGCAAGCCAGTTCAATGTTGCAAAAACTCTTGCGACTCAGTATGAGCAAGACGCTAAGAAGCATGACAAGGATGCGGCGTTGTCTGCGGAAGCAGGCCGTGCCTTTTACACCAAGAAAGTGGTTGTTGATGGCAAGGATCTTTCCTGTTCTGCATGCCATACCGATGATCCGACCAAGGCTGGTAAGCACGTTGAAACCAAGAAAGCGATCGACCCGATGGCAATTTCCGCCAATCCAGACCGTTTTTCTGATGTGAAGAAGGTAGAGAAGAACTTCGCAAAGCATTGCAAGGAGTTGTATAAGAAGGATTGCTCTGCTCTGGACAAGGGAAATTTCCTGACCTATCTGCTGACAGTGAAGTAATTCAGTTGTAATGAGTAGAAAAAAGCCCCGCAGAAGCGGGGCTTTTTTATTTTTTCACTTGTTCTAGTCAGGGAATGATGCTGTGTGTTTCATTTCACATTTGAATGAAACCGGTGGCAGCTGTCACAGGTACTTCTTATTTTTCCCTTACCAGGCCGGTTTCCTCCATGGCATTCACGGCATTTTTCTATGTTGGGCAAAGAAATATCCGAACTTGATTTTGAGTTAACCTTGTCGTGGCATTCGGTGCAATCAACCGTGTCATGCTTGGAGTGCGCAAATACAGCACCTGGCTGCCAGTCGCGTATGATTTGCAGTAGTGTGATTTTCCATGGAATCTGATTATCGCCTTTGTTCGGCTCGATTTCATGGCATAAACCGCACTCAAGGTCTTCCCCATTTTCATTGAACAGGGTAGCAGCAGCATACTTCTGCGCAAGGACATTGGCGCACCCCAAAAGATGCTGGGCAGCATCTCCTGCACCGGTTTTTTTTGCACACGCTGGCCTATTCTTTGCCGGTAAGTCAGCCAGCCGTTTTGTATAAAACTCATGCACCTTGCTCATTACTTCGCGCTCGGATCCATGGGGGGCAATGCCTTCAACAGGTTCGGTAAAATACAGTGAATGGCACCGGGATTGCTGGCAGGTATCGTGCATGGTCATGGGCAAAAAATGCGTACCGGCCTCATCAATTTTGTGGCAATCCTGACAGATCATGACCGTGCGCCCCAGCGGGCTTGATACCCCTTTTTTGACCAAATGAACCTGGTGAGAATATTTCAGGTGTGATTTTTCAACTAGGACTTCTTTCTTTTTCTGCGGAACACGAGTGGCAATCGCACCATCCCGCAGGGTGATATGGAAGGGAGGATGGAGTTCGCCGAAATCGCGTGTGTTACCCCGAGTAGCATCGGGGTTTTTGCGTTTGATATCCCCATGGCAGGAAACACATCCTGAGGAGCTATGCAGAATCAGCCCAGCGCGCTCTATGTGATCCATGTGACAACTCGTGCAACGTACCTTCTTGAATACATTCGAGTGCAAATCGCTTTTTGACAAATGCCTGACAACTTGCTTATGGCAATCCAGGCATGCGTCATCGGGGACAGGCTTAAAAGGGTGCTGGTGGCAGGTTGAACACTTTGTGCCAAATGCACGATGTCCGCCAGCCAAGGGTCCCGGGCTCCACCAACCAGTCGCGGTCACAGGCAGTGTGGCCTGCCATTTGTCAAATGTAGATGAGATGCCGGGCAGCATAGGTAGCAACAGGAAGAGGAGGGTAATACAGGCAGCAAAGGCAAATCCTAATTTGAGCTTGCTTACCCCCAGATCTGCCAATGCGAGTGGCGCAGGCTGGCTGATTTTTTCCTGTTCTTGTTCAGGTAACGGTTGAATCATCTCCACTGATATGGCGATGTCACATCCGGCCGGCGCAGTTTCGACTACAAGCAGATATGGGCCAATCTCGACACGCGTTCCGGGTAAAAGGGTAGCGCTCGGTTCCAAGGAGCCGTTGATTTTGAGGGATATGCCATTTTTCCCCTCAATGAAATGCTCTCCATTCTCGGAGTGTTTAATGGTGGCATGAATCAGGCTGACACGATGATCGAGCAGTTGAATCTTGCAGGAAATGCTCCGCCCAATCTGGAGAGATTCACCCGAAATGATGCTTTCTCTGCGAGCGGGCTGCAATCCTTTGGTGTTGCGTGAAATCTGGATTAATAAGCAAGAGATCAATTTAGGCTTCCAGTTTTAAGGGTATTGTCCTCAGAGTGTGCTAAGCCCGATTGTAAAAACGGTAAAACATGCAAATGCAGGGAGTTTCCTTGCCACGTTTTCATGATAATACAGATAAGGTATATCCGTGTACTTTCATTGGCATAAAGGATATTGAAAGGCTGAGCATGTCGCCTAAATACCCGCATATTTTTTCGGTTAAAACTTACTGGATCCGGATACCAAATGAAATCATGAGTGGCACTTTGTAGAAGGATGTGATTTTCCGGGCTATCTGTATTTCCAGGTATAAATATGCCAAAAGTGTTGTTTCAAAATTACAGAACGTCACGATAATCTGAAAGTCATGGCACAATCGCATCTTATCTCTTGACCCAGGCTATGCTGAGTTACCGCCACGCGTTTCATGCCGGCAATCATGCCGATGTGCTGAAGCACTTCATCGAAGTGCAGTTATTGCGCTATCTGGCTCAAAAAGACAAGCCGTTCTGGTTCATCGACACCCATGCCGGGGCGGGCTGCTATTCACTGGATACTGGTTATGCCACGCAGAACGCCGAACACGAGAGCGGCATCGCGCGGCTGTGGCAGCGCGACGATTTGCCTGCGGCGCTGGCGGATTATGTGGCGCTGGTGAAGCGCATCAACCCGGACGGGCAGATGAAGCTGTATCCCGGCTCGCCGCTGGTCGCGCTGGAGCTGTTGCGCGAGCAGGACCGGATGCGTCTGTTCGAGCTGCATCCGACCGACAGCGAGCTGTTGCAGCAGAATTTTTCCGGGCACGGTGCGCAGGTGCTGATGCAGGCCGCCGACGGCTTCGGCGCGCTGAAGGCCTTGTTGCCGCCGCCGCCGCGCCGTGCGCTGGTGCTGATCGACCCGCCTTACGAGGACAAGCAGGATTATCAGCGCGTGGTGACGGCGTTGAAGGAAGGGCTGAAGCGTTTCGCCAACGGGATTTATGCGGTGTGGTATCCACAATTGCAGCGTGCTGAGGCGCGGCAGTTGCCGGAGCAACTCAAGCAACTGCAGGTGAAGAGCTGGCTGCATGTCGCGCTCAGCGTACAGGCGCCGAGCGAGGACGGCTTCGGCATGTACGGCAGCGGCATGTTCATCCTCAACCCGCCGTTTACTTTGCATGGGGTGTTGCAGGAGGTAATGCCTTATCTGACCAAGGCGCTGGGGCAGGGCGGGGAGGGCAGGTATGTGCTGGAGTTTGAAGAGAAGCCCGCCGCATGAAACAATGGCGCTATGCCTGTCACTGATAAATTTGACCCAAAACCAATCCTCGACAGCCTGCCGCTGCTGCCGGGGGTGTATCGTTTTTACGGCGCCAAGGGCGAGGTGCTGTATGTCGGCAAGGCCAAGCAACTGAAAAAACGCGTCGCCTCCTATTTCCAGAAAACCAACGTTTCGCCGCGCATCCGCCTGATGGTTTCGCATGTCGCGCGCCTCGAAACCACCGTGACGCGCTCGGAGGCCGAGGCGCTGCTGCTGGAAAACAACTTAATAAAATCTTTAAGACCTCGCTATAACATATTGTTTAGAGATGACAAGTCTTATCCGTATATTGTGTTGACCGGGGATGAATTTCCGCGCCTGACTTACTACCGTGGCGCACCCAACCGCAAGCATCAATACTTCGGCCCTTACCCGAATTCGGCTGCCGCGAAGGAAAGCATCCAGCTGCTGCAACGGATTTTCCGCATCCGCACCTGCGAAAACAGCGTGTACAGCAACCGCACCCGCCCGTGCCTGCTGCACCAAATCCACCGCTGCACCGCGCCGTGCGTGAAGCTGATTTCGGCGGAAGATTACCGGGCAGACATCCGCAATGCGGTGCTGCTGCTGCAAGGAAAGCACCAGGAGGTCGAGCAGGCGTTGCGCGGCGCGATGGAGCGCGCTTCCGAGGCGCTGCATTTTGAGCAGGCGGCCGCGCTGCGCGACCAGTTGCGCGCGCTATACCGTGCAGCAGAAGCAGTTTGTCGAATCCACCGGCGGCGCGACCGACGCCGACATCATCGCGCTGGCGCAGCAGGACGGGCTGGCCTGCGTGAATCTGGCGATGGTGCGCGGCGGGCGGCATCTGGGCGACAAGAGTTTTTTCCCGGAACATGCCGAAGACCTGTCGGCAGACGAAATCGTGCAGGCGTTCATCGCACAGCATTACTTGAACCGCAGCGTGCCGCCGTTGCTGGTGCTGGGCGAAGAATGCGGCGATGAAACGCTGGCGCAATTGCTCGGCGAACAGGCCGGGCGCGCGGTGAAGATCAGCACGGCGGCAAGCGGCGAGCGCAGGCAATGGCTGGAAATGGGCCAGCGCAACGCGCAGCTGGCGCTGCAGCAGCGCAAGGCGCAGCAGGGCGGGCAAAAGCTGCGGCTGGACAAGCTACGCGAGCTGCTGGATATGCCTGACCTGGGGCGCATCGAGTGTTTCGACATCAGCCATACGATGGGCGAGGCGGCGCAGGCTTCGTGCGTGGTGTACGAGAATCTCGACATGCGCTCCAGCCAGTACCGCCGCTTCAACATCACCGGCATCACTCCCGGCGACGACTATGCGGCGATGCGCCAGGCGCTTACGCGTCGCTACCAGAAACTGGCTGAAGACGGGCCGAAGGAGGAGGGCGCCAAACCAGACCTGATATTAATCGACGGCGGCCTGGGACAATTGCATACCGCGATGGAGGTGATGCACGAGCTGGGGCTGAATGAACTGGCATTGATCGGCGTGGCCAAGGGCGAGGAGCGCAAGGCCGGGCTGGAGCAATTGATATTCCCCGACGGCACGGCAAAACAGCTGCGCAGCGACGATCTGGCGTTGCATCTGATCCAGCAGATCCGCGACGAGGCGCACCGCTTCGCGATCACCGGACATCGCGCCAAGCGCGGCAAGGCGCGCACCGCATCCAGCCTGGAGGAGATCAGCGGAATAGGGGACAAGCGGCGGCGCAGCCTGCTGACACACTTCGGAGGGTTGCGCGAAATAGCACAAGCCAGCGTCGAACAACTCAGTCAGGTGGAAGGGATCAGCAAATCACTTGCCGAAGCGATTTACCGGCAACTCCATTAAAATAAGTCAATATCCTGTTGCCGAAAAGATTTATCAGCAGCTACACTAGCCATATGCCGCTCAACATTCCAAACTTGATCACCTGGTTGAGGATTCTGCTCATCCCGGTATTTGTCACAGTTTATTATTTATCAAGCGAAACGATAGATACGAACCTCAAGAACCAGGTTGCAACGGCCATATTTGTGCTGGCGTCCCTCACCGACTGGCTAGATGGCTATCTGGCACGCAAATTGAACCAATATTCTGCTTTCGGCGCATTCCTTGACCCGGTTGCCGACAAGCTGATGGTTGCTGCCGCACTGATCATTCTGGTGAAACTGGGGCGCGCCGATGCAATCATTGCCTTTATCATCATCGGGCGTGAAATCACTATTTCTGCATTGCGCGAGTGGATGGCCAAGCTGGGCGAAAGCAAGAGTATCGCAGTCTCCATGCTGGGCAAGATAAAAACCACTTTCCAGATGGTTGCTATAACGATGTTGTTGTACCATGAAAAACTGCTGGGCATAGATTGCCATGCGATAGGCTCGTTGTTGCTTTATCTTGCGGCGTTGCTTACCCTGTGGTCAATGGGCTACTACCTGATGCTGGCATCGCCAAAACTAAAAAAGCACCTAAACTAAATTGATTTTCGAGCCCGCGCCTGTATAATGCGCAGCCTTCGGGGTGTAGCGTAGCCTGGTAGCGCGCCTGCTTTGGGAGCAGGATGTCGGGAGTTCGAATCTCTCCACCCCGACCAGGTTTTTGGCCAAGAAAAGAATTGTGCCCGTAGCTCAACCGGATAGAGCACCAGCCTTCTAAGCTGGGGGTTACAGGTTCGATTCCTGTCGGGCACGCCAGGTGTCGTCAGCAACGGCCTTTACCAGAACGGTAGACCCAGGGTGGTTATCACCTATGGAAGGCACGCGCGTCACATTGTGATGTCTTGCCAGGTAGTCTGTCGTATTCAGTTGTTTCATCAGTGGTGGCTGTAGCTCAGTTGGTAGAGTCCTGGATTGTGATTCCAGTTGTCGTGGGTTCGAGTCCCATCAGCCACCCCAATAATTTCAGTTAATGCTGCCTGATCAGGCCAGCCACACCTTGTGTGACGATACCTCCTTGTGTGAAAAAAAACGCTCGAAAACCATTCGAGCGTTAAGGGGAGGGAAATACCAATGAATTCATATTCATCAGAATCTAACTTTACGTAGATAACCGGGCCCGCACATCACTCATTTGGACTATGGACAAATCGCACGGAACGTGTCATGCAGAAAAGAGAGGGCTCTTTCGCAGGGGGCGAAATTCGGGTTATTAAAGCGATTATTCCGTGCAGGAGCAGCTAGTAAGATGGAAGGGAAGCTTTACGGCATCCCAATCCAAATTACCAGGAAGCCTCAAGCATGATGGTGGTTAGCCGATTGCCGTTTGGCTGCGGCGTGTCGTAAAGTGTGCCGCTATAAACGCTGTGGTTAATGTGCACTTCAGAGTTCTGGGACAAGTTGTACACAAAAGTCAGGGTAACGGCATTATCGGTTGGATTTTCCCCGATGACGGCCAATGCGCCTGTAGCTCCGCCGCTGCTGGCTCTTCGGTATGCACCTCCAATGTGCAGCAGATTCTGGATCAGGCTGTATTCGGCGCCAATCGTCCATGCTTTCCTGTCGTTGACTCGGTAAAGGCTGGGGTCGGCGGGTCCAGCAGGGTTGTTCCCATTTGTTGTGTTGTTGCCCACATTGAGGATATTGGGTTTTGCCTGGCTGCCAGCAGGAGATTTTGCCCAAGTAGCATATACGCCGAAATCATTTCCCCTGATCTTGCCGAAGGCCTGGAAATCTATTGCAGTGGCTCGGGTTTCGACCCGTACCAGAAGAGGGGCCGGTGCGGGAAGAAGGCTGGGAGCAAAATTGGATCCGTTCCATGATTGAGCGCCGATATGTAGTGCCCAGTCGCCCCACGTGGCTGTGTTGATTGTAGGTGTTGCGGCGATTCGTACATAGTTGGAACGAAGTGATTGAGCGGCGCCGGAGCGTGCCATGAAACCGGGTGCCCATTTGCTGAAATTTATGTAGCCAAAGTCATTTTTTGCCACGAAGGCTATTCCTGTGCCAGCACCATCTGTTCCGACATATTGCTGTGCAGAAGTTTCCTTGCGGTGTTCAGCCCATCTGATATTGCGCACAGCGCCAGTGCTGGATAGTTCATAACCATAGCTTGCACCCAGAGTGTCGGTCATATAGGGGATCGCTGATATCTTGGCAAGGTTATATGTAAGCGTGGCCGGCAGCCTGAAGCCTGACACCAATTGTGATGACGCAGTGTTGCCTTCAAAAAAGAATCCTACGTTTTCATAGACGCGCCCGCCGAAAAAAAGGCTGAATTCTTCCGGAACTTGCCATTGCCCGCTATTGGTAGTGTCCCCATGTACTAAGTCAACTGTGTTTCCGTTAGATTTCTGGAAGCGCCCCTTGATCCTCATGGATGCGTTGAGCGTGTCAGGAATGGATAGGTGATCTCCTTCAATCCGGCCCTGGGAACCCATCAGTGGGTAGCCTCCTGCCTTGAATGCCTGGCCAAAGCCGTTCAGGATTGGTATATGCTGCGCATGACAAGATTGACAGGTCATGTTGGTTTGGCGTGAGAACGACGGGATTGCTGACGCACAAGGAGTTACCGCTATTGATGCAAGGATACCTGCAAGCGAAAACAAGACTTTTTTCATTAAATACTTTCCTCTCCCTCGAACTCACAAAACTTCTTATATGAACTTTTTTGTTTTGAGACTTTATAACAGTGCATTGGTGCTGTCAAAAATTAAACCCCGACGTAAGTTTTTTACTTCCCATTAGCCACATTATTCGCATAATGTATAGGTCGTCACACTGCCAGCCCTGTATTTGCGCGGGGTTGCTTGGTTTTCGTGTCCAAATTCAGACCGAGAAACCGTACCGAGTTTGCACATATTCATGATTTTCCTCCTTGTTGTCAAAGTGTCAGGTTTATTCATACCGCCCTCAATTCCGGCTTTTCCTTGGTTGGCTTAGATCGCTTCGGTGGCCTTTGCTGCCGTTTCAGGGAAGGGCCACGGGTGCCGAATACGTACTTGTATGGGTAGCCAACCTCCCAATATCCATTGGGCAACTGGCGGCCTTGTAAGCGGCCATCCATAAGCAAGGCACGAATGCGCCGAGGGGTAACGTTCCAGTCCTTGGCCACAAAGGAGACCGGGACATAACGACCAGCAGCCGGATTAACAGTCAGCAATCCCGTTTCAGGGTCAAGCTGTGCACGTTGCTGCTTAACTTTCGGGTTGCCGTAGCTTTCCTCATCGAGAACTGATTGCATAACGTTGAAAGGTTTTTTCATCGGGCTGCGCCTCCTGTCAGTGGTTGTGTAGATCCTTCATCGTCAGAAACAGCTATGGAGGACTTCTGTAGATCAGGGAAGGGCAAGACCTTGGCAACCGGGCGGCGGTGGCTTCTGGTGTATTCCTCACGCCACAGGCGCGCCATGCTGTAAACAATCTGGAAGTTTTCCAGGTAGGCCGCATCGAACCAGTAGCCATTCGGAGAAATGAGCCTTTGACCTTGCACCGTCCAGCCTTCCCAATCAGCGCCAGGTAAAGCGGAGCCGGAGAGAATGCGCAACATCCGATAGGCCATCCAAGGAATGCGCGCTCCGCCAGTCTCCCAGTTCTGAATAGTGCGGCGCGTAACATCGAGAGCGGCAGCAGCTTGGTTCCGTGTCATGCCAGAGAACCGACGCAGATCGCGGAAGTCTTGCGGGTCGATATAGCGCCGGCTCAAGATTGCACCTCGTAACTGAAATGCCTCAAGACGGTCTGCAGCTTGTGCCAAAGTGCATCGGTCGCCCTCAGTTCGCCGTACTGCTTCGCGCCCTTGCCGATGGCCTGCTTCATCCTCCTGCGGTCGTTCCCGACTGCCTCGACCAACTGCACAATTTCGAGCGCATTCAATTTCAGCCTGTAGCTGTTTTTTAACTGGCGAGCGGCTGCCTTTTTCAGTTCCTTGCAAACTGCCAAGACTTCCGGCCTCTTGAAAGGCGAGAGCACAGCCTGCGGCTGCTGGTCTGCCAGAAGAGGTTCGGCGGCGACTTCAACTTGCTGCTTCGGGTGCGTGACAGCATGGCCAGGTAAAACTCCGGCCATGTCACTCGCGCCGGATGGCGGCGCGACCCTTTCAGATTTTTTGCTTCGGCTATAACTGCGCGGGCGTTCCATCAGAACGGCTGGCGGGTAAATCCACCATTTTTTTGACCGTGAATCCCGCTGTGCGCCAAGCACCTTTCCATTCTTGATACAGTATCGCGCCTGTTTTAGCGTAAGACCTTCCAGGGCGGCGAACGCCTGAACGCTCATGCCGCCATTCTGTTGATGCAGAGAGAGGCTTGGTTCGTAGCTCATGACTGGCCTCCTTCCTGCGCTGCCTTGGCTTTCAGTAAGGCATAGGCAAACGGCCACGCGATGAAGTCCAGCAGCAGAGAGGGAACAACCCACACTTGCACGAAGTCGGCTACCTGCTGACGGTGCTGCGGCCAGTAACGACCAAGCCACCATGCCAGGTCAAAAGCAACATTGGCAGGAGGCGTAACCATATACAGAATCCACCAAGCAGCGGCACGCTGTAGCCAGATCGGAAAGCCAGCAGATGTCCGTTCCATCCAGTGAACCCAATTTCTAATAATCACGGGCTTCATGCTGCACCTCCAGAGAGGAGAACATTCAGGGCAGGGCGCCTGTCGCCGCGCGCCTGCGGCGGAGCGGCAACAGGACGCACCAGCGCATGAATAAGCCGGCTCAAATGATTCTTAAATCCGGTCTTTCGTCGGTGCGTGTTTAGTGGGGTTCTGTCCGGCCGGTGAAACGCTAAAATCCATTGAGCAAGGTGGAACAGTATTTGAAGGGGTAAAAACAGCCGCAAAGCCTGAAGCCGTAAGGCTTCGGGTAGGTTTTGGGGTGTCTCACCCATGAGACTTTGTCCGGGTATTACATACGACCCGGAAGCCGGGAAAAGGACCCGCAAAAGGCGGAACAGTATTTCAAGGGGCGTTTTCTGGCCGTAAGCCTTATGCCGTAAGGCTTGAGGTAGGTTTTGGAGTGTGCCACCCATGGCACAAAGTCCGCGTATTACATATAACGCGGATGTTGCGATCGCAAATACCAGGTATTGGCGGGTAACTGGTGGTATGTCAAATGCACAACCATGCCGCAAACCATGCCGCCTTTGTCGCCTCCGATATTCGCATAATGTATATTATGTCAAATTGACAAGCTGGGAGCAAAGCTTAATAGTGGATTGCAACCCGTTTGCTACCCTCTTTGGAAATTGCCATATTATTTACAGCTATGGTTGGGTTATGTGTTTGTTGTAGCGGCCATAATCCAAAGTGAATTTTGCCAGTTCTTGCGTATATTCAGGAAGAATCTGCTCCCATGTAAATCGCCACTCCCAATTGTTGTTGGGTTGCCCGGGAAAATTCATGCGGTGCTCGCTTGTCAGTCCCAGGAAATCCTGCATCAAAATTATTACGGTGTTGGCCCCAGAATTCGATATCGCCTTTATCATATCCCAATGGATGCGATGGCCTTCGGTTCCAAGGTATTTGTGTGCAAAGGCCTTCTCACCCGGTGTTGCCGAATTCCACCAGCCTATACTTGTATCATTGTCGTGAGTGCCGGTGTACACCACCGAATTGGGTGCATAGTTATGCGGCAAGAAAGGATGTTTTTCATCTTCCGCAAACGCAAATTGCAAAATGCGCATCCCGGGCAAATTGAACTTCTCCCTCAGCTCTATCACATCAGGTGTAATCATTCCCAAATCTTCCGCGATGATAGGCAAGTTTCCAAGAGCGGTTTCAAGAGCATAGAACAATTTTTCACCCGGCCCTGCTACCCAGCGGCCATTCATTGCAGTCGTTTCATTGGCCGGTATTTCCCAATATCCAGCAAAGCCCCTAAAATGGTCGACGCGGACCAAGTCAAAAAGTTTGAGCGCATGCCGCATGCGCGAAATCCACCAGGAAAACCCGGTTTTTTCATGCGCTTCCCATCGGTATAAAGGATTACCCCAAAGCTGTCCGGTTGCGCTGAAATAGTCTGGTGGAACACCCGCAACGACCTTCGGGTGGCCATTTTCATCGAGCTCGAACAACTCCTGATGCGCCCACACATCGGAGCTTTGAAAAGCGGCAAAGATGGGCACATCGCCAATGAGGCGAATCCCCTGTTTGCTTGCGTATCGCTTCAATTTTGACCATTGGCGCGCAAAACACCATTGGCAGAATTTCCAGAACCGGATTTCTTCGGCAAAATCATCTGCAATCTGTTCCAGCGCTTGAGGGTCTCTGTTCGCGAGGTTGGAAGGCCAGTGATTCCAGTCGCGCCCGTTTTGCTGCTCGTTAAGAGTCATGAACAAAGCATAATCATGCAGCCATTCGTTTTCATCCAGGCAAAATCTCAAATATTCGGCATGGCTTGTTTCTTTTTGTGCGTCGCCTTGATGTGATGCATCAAAGAACACCTTTGCAGCCATACGTAGCTTTTCCAGGCGATACGGGCGCAACAACTTGAAGTTGATGCGGTCAGGGCGAAACTCGGGAAGGGGCTTCATGTGTTCATCCGACAACCACCCTTGGCTCGCTATTTCCTCCAAATCAACAAGCAAAATATTTCCGGCAAAAACCGAGCTGCTCATATAGGGAGAATTTCCTGGGCCGATCTCTCCAACGGGCAGCATTTGCCAATAGGTCTGTCCGGCGCTTACCAGCCAGTCAATAAATAGATAGGCGTCGGCGCCAAAATCACCCGCTCCACGCGGCCCTGGCAGGGACGTAGGGTGAAGCAATATTCCGCTGGCCCGTTCAGATAGCATGTTCATGCAGTCCGTAAAATTGAAATCGTGTGCGAAATAAATTATTCGGAAGAGCGTCGCATCGCGCCCCCCGACTCTGGAGAACCCCCTCCTTTGCTGATTGGGTCTGAGAGATTCAATGGGGGAGGTAATTTCAACATGCGGTATAACTCCGCCAGATTGTGCCGGAACAAGCGGTCGAAACTGGCTACCGAATGCGCGGGATTGTAATCGCCGAACCACCAGAACCAGTCAGAGCTTTCGCACGAACAAAGCTGTTTCTCAGCAGCTTCTTGTTCAGCCTTGCTGAGTCGACCGCTGGATATCACCATATCGAAGCTGCGTTTGGCGACGCAAAGCAAGTCCCAGGCGCGATTTTTGTCGGGTGAACCTATCCAGGTTGAAAAGTTCCCATACACCCAGCTTCCTGCAACGATGCTTTCCAGGGGGGGTACGGCTGTCAAATTACCCGAGCGGCGAGCCGTGTCATGCTCAATGTAGTTGCTGTAAGTGGTCGTTCGTATCTGCTCGTGCCCTTCAAGTGCCGTATAAAGTTCGTCGAGAAAATAATAGCCGTTGTAGGGATAGTATTCCCAGGCGTTTTCACCGTCGAGAATCACGCTGACCAGAGGCGGATCGTCTTCTGCAAAATGCTGCGCAATATTTGCGACCTGGTCGATGAAATTCCTTGCGGCATCTTTTCCATGCCAGCGTGAATACTCGAAGCCGATCAGATCCGAGAGATGGTCATCGCGAAAAAAACAATACAATCCGTTACCTCCCCTTCCCGTACGGTAAGGACGGTACAGATATTGAAGCCGCTCAGGAACAGTGGCATGCGCTCTGTGCAAGCTGTTAACCAGCACACTTTCACTGCTGGCCGCCCATTGGCATCCTTCTGCAGCCAGTATCTCAAGCGTTTCGGTTGAGATAGATCCCTCGGCAGGCCACATCCCCTTTGGCTCCACCCCGAAGCGCTTGCGATGGCTCATCTTGGCCAACCTGACATGTGCTGTCACGCGCATTCTTCCCTTAGGGTAATGCGGAGAATTGGGTAGTGGCGCTTCGGGCATGGCTTCCTTGGCACTGGCAAAATCGATCAACAACGGTGCCAATGGGTGATAGTGAGGGGTAGCAGATAGCTCGATCTGCCCGCAGTCGGATAACTTGCGGTAGCGAGGAATAATACTGGCGATCGTTTTCCCGATCAAATCCAGCAACTGCATGCGGTCATCAAAGGAGAATCCTTCAGCCTTGCTCATCAGCTGTGCCACCAGGGCATGCTCGCGGCGCACGCTCTCGCCGCACCAGGCCAAGTGATACCAAGTCAGCAAGTCCGCTATATATTGCCCTGACAAATAACCAAGTCCGGTTTCGCCATCAACATTCAACAGGGTGAATAATTCCAGCAAGCGCTTGTATGCCGGATAAGGGGAAATCATTTTGGTGTGATTGTTCCGGAAGCATGCGTCAAAAGCCAGTTTTCTCTGGCTTGCTGTCAGCTCACGGGGGTCTTCATGTGCCAGCAACCGTAATAATGGATCCCTTAATTGCCCTGTAGCAAACTGGTTTTCGTAGTCCTCCAGTTGATCGAGCAATATCGGCACAAAGTTCACTACGGCACGTACTTTCGGATGTCGCTCAAAATGATAAGCCATGTCCGAGTAGTCCTTGATAGCGTGCAAATAGGTCCATGGCAACACGAAATCGCCGCTCGCATAGTCGCGATAATCGGGCTGATGCATGTGCCAGAGAAACACCAGATCAACTGCTTTTGTCATGAGAAGAAATTTCCTGTTGCTGTTCTACCTGGAAATAATGTATCAGCGGAAACGATGCACCTTCTGCCCAAGCATATCAGGGGTGATGAGCGTCACGCCGTTCGGGCTGACATGAAAAAGTTTTCGATCCTCTTCCAGGTTGACGCCCACTTCCAATCCTTCCGGAATATGGCAGTTCTTGTCCACAATCACCCGCTTCAGCACGGCATGGCTTCCCACAACGACATTGGGCAGCAAAACCGCATCTTCAATGGTGCAATGGCTATCCACCCGGACATTGGAAAACAACAGCGAGCGGCGCACCGTGGAGCCGCTCACGATGCAACCGCCAGATACGAGCGAATCGATTGCTATTCCGCGCCGGTCATCGTCATCGAATACGAATTTTGCCGGGGGTAATTGCTCCTGGTATGTCCAGATCGGCCACTCCTGGTCGTACATGTTCAAGTCGGGAATAACCTTGCACAGTTCCATGTTAGCTTCCCAGTAGGCATCCACAGTGCCCACGTCACGCCAGTAAGGATTGCAATTGTTTCCCGAGCCTACGCAACTCTGTTCGAAGCTTTGTGCAAACAAGCGGTATTTCCCGACCATGTACGGGATCAAATCCTTGCCGAAATCGTGGCTGGAATGGGGGTCGTCTGCATCGCGAACCAGTTGTGAGAACAGGAACTCCTTGTTGAACACATAGATCCCCATGCTGACCAGCGACTTCCCGGGTTTGCCGGGGAGTTGGGCTGGGCTGGCAGGTTTTTCGGCAAATTCAATGACGCGCCCCTTTTCATCCGTGCCTATCACACCAAATCCGGACGCTTCTTCAACCGGAACCTCCAGGCAGGCCACGGTCATGTCTGCCTTGTTCTCCACATGGAATGCAAGCATCTTGCCGTAATCCATTTTATATACATGATCGCCGGCGAGGATCAGCACAAAATCTGGGTTGGCATCACGAATGATGTCTAGGTTCTGGTATACCGCATCGGCGGTTCCCTGATACCAGTGGTCTTCACTGACGCGTTGCTGTGCGGGCAGCAAGTTGAGAAATTCGCCGAATTGGCCGTTCAGGAAAGACCAGCCGCGTTGGAGATGCTGGATCAGGCTGTGCGATTTGTATTGAGTCGCCACACTGATGCGGCGTATACCGGAATTGACACAGTTGGATAAAACAAAATCTATGATCCGGAATTTCCCGCCAAAAGGTACAGCGGGTTTGGCGCGCCAGTCTGTAAGCTGGTACAGGCGGCTGCCACGCCCGCCTGCGAGAACCATCGCGTAGGTGTTCTTTGTGATGCGGCTGACAAAACGTGATGCGAGATTATCCGCAACAACATGGTATTTTTTTTGCAGGTAACCCATTTCAGTTTTCATGTGGCGTTCCCTTTATATTTACCTCATTTTGCCCTGCCATTATCGTTTACAATCACCACAATAGACAAGGACAATGGGTATAACAGGTTGAACACTCCGATCGAATCTTTGCTTCAGGCGCGTTACTACGACCCTTTCGGATTGCTGGGCTTGCATCGGGAAGCTGCGGAATGGGTCATCCGTGCATATGATCCTCATGCAACAAGTGCCGAGCTGCTGGATAACGGGGGGGCTGAAGCCATGACTCGAGCTCACCCGGGCGGTGTATTCGAGTGGCGCAGCAGCAGCGAACCCGCTCGCCCCTATCGCCTGCGTTTCCATTATGGCAGTGCGACCCACGAAGTCTTCGACCCTTATCAGTTTCCGCCGCATCTTTCCCAACAGGATTTGTATCTGTTCAGCGAAGGAAAGCTCCGTCAGGGCTACCGCATGCTGGGCTCACATCTGGTTGAGATCAACGGCGTCAAAGGAGTCAGATTTGCGGTCTGGGCGCCGAATGCGGAACGTGTCAGCGTGGTGGGAGAATTCAACAGCTGGGATGGCCGCGTACACCCGATGCGATCACACGGGTCGAGCGGCGTCTGGGAATTGTTCATCCCAGGGATCATGCAAAACGCCCTGTATAGATATGAGATCCGCAATCGTGACACAGGCCAGGTACTGACAAAGACTGATCCTTATGCGCAGGGATATGAATTACGCCCCGGCACTGCGGCGCTGACCTCACCGCCAAACAAACATCAATGGCAGGATGCGGAGTGGATGCAACGCCGGGGTCAGTGGGACTGGCTGCACGGTGCGATCAACATCTATGAAGTACACGCCGGCTCGTGGAAACGTCATCCTGACGGACGTTTTTATACTTACAGCGAATTGGCTGCAGACCTTGTGCCATACGTCAAAGGGATGGGCTACACGCACATCGAGCTGATGCCCGTCTCCGAACACCCGCTGGATGAGTCCTGGGGATACCAGACCACAGGTTATTTTGCTGCAACCAGCCGCTTTGGTTCCCCTGATGAATTGCGTTATTTGATAGACACCTGCCATCAAGCCGGTATTGGTGTTTTTCTCGACTGGGTACCGGCGCACTTTCCCACAGACGACTGGGCGCTGGCGCGCTTCGACGGCACAGCCTTGTACGAACACGAAGATCCGCGCCTCGGTTTCCATCAGGAATGGGGTACGCATATCTTCAACTACGGGCGCAACGAAGTTAAAACCTTTCTGATGTCCAGCGCACACTTCTGGCTGTCAGAATTTCATTTCGACGGGCTTCGTGTCGATGCCGTCGCCTCGATGCTTTATCTCGACTATTCGCGCAATGAGGGAGAATGGATCCCGAACAGGTACGGCGGTCGTGAGAACCTCGAAGCAGTGGATTTCCTGCGCGAGATGAACATCATGGTACATGAGGAGTTCTCTGGTGCGCTGACGATGGCGGAGGAATCCACCGCATGGCCCGGTGTATCCCGCCCTGTTTACCTGGGCGGGTTGGGTTTCTCCATCAAGTGGAACATGGGCTGGATGAATGACACCCTGACCTACTTCAGCCATGATCCAGTGCATCGTCGCTACCATCATAACCAGCTCACTTTTGGCCAGCTCTATGCCTACACTGAAAATTTTGTCATGCCTTTTTCGCATGATGAGGTCGTGCATGGCAAAGGTTCGTTGCTGTCAAAAATGCCGGGCGATTCATGGCAGAAATTTGCAAACCTGCGTCTGCTGCTGACTTACCAGATGACCAGCCCCGGGAAAAAACTCAACTTCATGGGCAACGAAATCGCGCAAGGGCGAGAATGGCAATCCAGGTGGGAACTCGAATGGTGGCAGCTCGGAATAGAAATGCATCGCGGTATGCAAAACCTGATGCATGACCTTAATCAGCTCTACCGCAAGCTTTCTGCACTGCATGATCTGGACTTCCAGCACGAGGGCTTCTCATGGATTGACTGCAACGACGCCGAGCAATCGGTATTATCCTATCAGCGTCGCGCCCGGGATGGCTCTTTTGCCGTAGTCGCATTGAACCTCACGCCCGTACCGCGCACCCGCTACCGTATCGGTTTGCCGATGCTGACACAATACCGCGAATCCCTGAACAGCGATTCTGAATATTATTCGGGCAGTAATCTTGGCAATGCCGGCATGATCAATGCCGAAGAAATTCCCTGGATGGGACTGCCCTGCTCCGCCGAAATTGTCTTGCCGCCACTGGCTGGTGTGGTTCTGGTGCCGGGCAATCAATAATGGATGAGCAGCCTGGCTTGTTTCGGAACGACTGATTTTTCAAAACCAACTGAACCGTAGCCAGCAGAACGAACAGCCATTATTGTGTGCCGTTGTTACAGGCAGGCTAAAATATATATATTCGTTGATTTGAGCACACCATCATGTCAAAACTTACCGAATCCGCCGCATGGCAGGCACTAAAAAAGCATCATGCCGCGATTGAGCCGGTGCACATGCGCCAGATGTTCCATGATGACCCATCGCGTTTTGTCAGATTCTCGGTGAAACTTGGCAGCCTGCTGTTCGACTACTCGAAAAACCGGATCAATGAAGAAACGATTGCGCTGCTGACGAACCTCGCCAAACAAGCCGGTTTGCCAGACAAGATCGAACACATGTTCGCCGGCGAGAAAATCAACTTTACGGAACAGCGTGCCGCATTACATACGGCACTGCGCAACCGTTCCGGTAAACCGGTTTACCTCGACGGCAAGGATGTCATGCCCGATGTGTTGCGCGTATTGGACAGGATGCGCAGTTTTACCGATAAGGTTCGCAACGGCCAGCATCTTGGCCATACCGGCAAACGCATCTCCGACATCGTCAATCTCGGTATCGGTGGATCGGACCTCGGCCCACTGATGGTATGCGAAGCGCTCAAACCCTACGCTACCCCCGCATTGCGTGCGCATTTCGTATCCAATGTGGATGGTACACATCTCGCCGAAACCCTGAAAAAACTGGATGCCGAAACCACGCTTTTCATTGTCAGTTCGAAAACATTCACGACACAGGAAACCCTGACCAATGCGCGCACATCACGTTCATGGCTGGTTGAAAAACTGGGTAATGAGGAGGCTGTAGCCAGGCACTTTGTCGCCGTTTCCACCAATCTCGAAGCGACTGCCAAGTTCGGCATCAAACCGCAGAACGTCTTTGAATTCTGGGATTGGGTCGGCGGGCGCTATTCGCTATGGTCGGCCATCGGTTTGTCCATTGCGCTGTATCTGGGCATGGATAAGTTCGAGGAATTGCTGGGCGGCGGGCATACAATGGATGAACACTTCCGCACCGCACCTTTTGACAGGAACATACCGGTACTTCTGGGACTTCTCGGTGTCTGGTACAACAATTTCTTCGGCGCGGCTTCCAACGCCGTGCTTCCCTACGACCAGTACATGCACCGCTTTGCTGCCTATCTGCAGCAGCTGGAGATGGAGAGCAACGGCAAGCGCGTGGACCGCGACGGCAATACGGTGGATTACGACACCGGTATGGTGGTATGGGGCGAACCCGGCACCAACGGCCAGCATGCCTTCTATCAGCTGATCCATCAGGGCACACGCATCATCCCGGCGGATTTTTATGCGCCCTTGCACAGCTACAATCCCTACGAAGAACATCGCGCCATTCCGCTTGCAAACTGTTTTGCGCAAGGCGAGGCCCTGATGCTCGGGAAAACGGCAGACGAAGCGCGTGTCGAGCTGATTGCTCAGGGTTTGAGTGGCGAAGCGCTGGAAACCTTGCTTCCACACAAGGTTTTTCCCGGGAACAGACCGACCAATACTTTCCTGTTCGACAAACTCGATCCGCATACGCTTGGCATGCTGATCGCAATGTATGAACATAAGGTGTTCGTTCAAAGCGTGGTGTGGAACATCAACCCGTTCGACCAGTGGGGCGTCGAACTGGGCAAACAGCTGGCTGGAAAAATACTGCCTGAACTGCGCGGCGCGGGTGTCACATCACAGCATGATGCCTCGACCAGTGGTCTGATCAACCACTATTACGACAAGCATTTTTAGTGTTTGGTCGTTGTAGTCCTGTAGCAATCCTTCATGTATTTTCACTCTTGATCTTCAGGTCTTCGGTATACGGCCTGCTCGGGTACTGGAAAGACACCGGGCCATCCGGCCGGGAATGCACGAACTGGTAGATATACGGGTCTTTCGAGTCGCGCATCTCTGCGGCATTGCCTTCGGCCACAACCTTGCCGTCATGAATAAAATACACGTAGTCAACGACTTTCAGCGACTCGAACAGATCGTAGGTCACCACCACCGAGGTTACGCCAAGTGCGTCATTCAGCCGCCGGATCAGGTTGGCAATGGTGTTGAGCGAGATCGGGTCGAGGCCGGCGAATGGTTCGTCATAGATGATCAGCGTGGGATCGAGCGCAGTCGCACGGGCCAGCGCCACACGGCGCTCCATACCGCCCGAAAGCTCCCCCGGTTTCAATTTATGGGCATTGCGCAAGCCAACTGCATGAAGCTTCATCAATACCAGGTCGTGGATCAATTCTTCGGGAAGGTCGGTGTGCTCACGCATCGGAAAAGCAAGGTTGTCGTACACGGTCAGGTCGCTGAATAGCCCGCTTACCTGAAACATCATTCCGATTTCCCGGCGCATGACGTACAGGTCGTCATCGTTGAGCTCGTGAACCACTTTCCCCATGAATTTCACGCTGCCGCGTGAAGGCCGCAATTGGCCGCCAAAGTGGCGCAATATCGTGGTCTTGCCGCTTCCGCTGACGCCGAGGATGGCCACGATCTTTCCGCGCGGGATGGTGAGGTTGATGCCTTTCAGCACATCATGGTTCCCATAGGCGAAATGAAGGTCGCTGACCTCAACCAGATTTTCTGATGCTTGTTCCAATTTGTTTGGTCTCCATCAAGGGGGGGTCGTCTGCCCGGATATTATCATTTTCATGGCCTGATCAGCTCGCGGAACACAGGTGTTGGGGGCAAGTAAATCAGTAGGGCTTTTTTCCAATCCAGTTGCCCGCCGGTTTGTATTGGCACACCCATATCTGGGTCTTGGTGTCCTTGCATACCGCCATCGCACAACCGACTGATTTGGTAGTACGCCAGATGACCTGCGTGTAGTGGCCGCACATTTTCCCCGGTGTGCAACTGTTCGTGCTGTAATCGTAATCTGCCTTTTCACTGCCCCAGCTGTCAACCACATGCCTGGGAGTCACTTTTTGAAGCTCTTTACGCCCATCAGACCAGTTGATGGCGCTGGCCCAATAAAGATTTTCACCATAACTTCCATCGCTATTGCTATGGCGCATCTGGCAATTGTTGGTCTTTTTCAGGGTGTCCGCCCAAGCCTGTGCTGACTTTTCAAGAGGTACTGAATACGCAAGTTTCTCTTTCACGCCAACTTTGGCGCGCCAGTCATTATGCGCAGTTACAAAGGCTGACCTGTCAAAGTCTCTGCCATACGCAGGAGAGGAAACCAGTACCGCTGCCAGAATAACGGTGATAGTCGTTCGTATCATTTGAATATCCGGGTTAAGAAGTCATGCCAACACATGCAAATCAAGAAGAAACTGTTTGTCAGCCTCGTGGTGATGGTGTTGATTGTTTCCGCTTTTGCTTTAGCACCTTGAGATACACATCCCGATAGGCTTCGGCGCTGGCTTGCCAGCTGAAATTTTTTTCCATGCAGATTTGACGCAATGCCTTCCATTTGGGTTTGTCCCGGTAAAGATGAACAGCGCGCTCTATGGCTTCGAACAGGTTATCGGCGGTCATGCCGTCGAACATGAAGCCGCTGGCCGTGCCGTTTTTCAGGGTTTCCGGAGTGCAGTCCACTACGGAATCCATGAGCCCGCCGGTTGCATGGACGATGGGCGGTGTGCCATAGCGCTGGCTGTAAAGCTGGTTCAGGCCGCAGGGCTCAAAACGCGACGGCATGACGAACATGTCCGATCCGGCTTCGATCTGGTGTGACAGGTCTTCACTGAAGCCGATCACTACACCGATCTTCCCGGGGTAGAGATGCGAAAGGTCATGCGCAGTTTTCTGCATGTGCGCATCCCCGCTGCCGAGCATGGCCAGCTGTGCCGGGATCTCTGTCAGGCGCGGTGCAATCTCCAGCAGCAAATCCAGTCCCTTTTGATGAGTGATGCGGCTGACCACCCCGAGCAGCGGAACTTCAGGGTCAAGATCCAGACCCATCCGGCTTTGCAGCGCTTGCTTGTTGGCCGCCTTGCCCGTCATGTCGGCAGCAGTGTAATGGCTGGCGAGATGCGAGTCGGTGGCGGGGTCCCACTCTACGGTATCAATACCGTTCAGCATCCCGGTAAGTTCGGCGTTCCGTGTCAAAAGCAGCCCCTGCAAGCCGAAGCCAAGTTGCTCACTCTGGATCTCCTTTGCGTAATTCGGGCTGACGGTCGTGATATGGTCTGCATAATACAGCCCGGCCTTGAGGAACGACATGTTGCCGAAATATTCGACGCCATTCATGTCGAAGCAGGATTCCGGCAGGCCTAATTCCCCGACGGTTTCAGGAGGGAATATCCCCTGGAACGCCAGGTTATGGATAGCGATGATGCTGGGCACAGCACCCTGCGCAAAGTGCAGATAGGCAGGCGCCAGGCCGGTCTGCCAATCGTTGCAATGCACCAGATCGGGATTCCAATTCAGGGGTGAGGTGCTGCTGCCGATTTCTGCAGCCACTTTCGAAAGCAGTCCGAAGCGGATTGCGTTGTCAGCCCAGTCATGGTTCGTGACATCCTGATATGGACCGCCATTGCGTTGATAAAGGCTCGGGCAGTCCAGCACAAAGAGCGGCACGTCGTTCGCCATTTTTCCGGAGAGCAGTCGCGCGGGGGGAAATCCAGGCAAGCTGTCGAATAGCGCCACGGTTTTCCGTTTTGTAAGATGTTCCAGGACCGGGGTATATCCCGGTACAAGCACACGCACGTCCACCCCGATGTCGCGCAATGCACCCGGAAGTGCACCGCTGACATCGGCCAGGCCTCCGGTTTTGATCAGGGGCGACACTTCAGAGGTCGCAAAAAGAACTTTCAATTTTGCCAATTCAGAACCACTTTCATCAGGGCGCTATCCAGGGAATCGGATATGACTCATTCAAAGCCAGCGCATCATGCCCATTTCAAAAGGATGGGTCAGCATCCTGTGATACGGGTAAACGCGAATGAAATATTCGAGTTTGCCGCATCGGTCCGGTTTCACTTCAAGCGCGAAGATATTCTCCCCGCCTTCTGTCATTGCTCCGGTAGCTTCAAAGCTATAGCATGTCGGCGCGTCGAGCTTGTCTTTCTGGGTATGCAGACCCAGCAGCATTTCCAGGACAATGTCATCAGGATTCAGGCCATTCAGCCTGACCGCCACCTCAAGCCGCAGGCTTTCTCCGTAGCTGATCTCGCCTTGTGCCGCATCCAGGCGATGCAGGGATACTCCAGGCCATGCATTACGAATGCGCTGCTTCCATGCGGCAATGACACCGGAATTCTCACAATTGTTTTGCCGGTAAAGGTGGTATTGCCGGCTGGCTGGCATATAGCATTTGGAGAAATACTCGCCCACCATGCGTCTTGAATTGAAGCGTGGCAGGATGCTGGCCATGGATCTCTTGGACATCTTTACCCATTCTGGTGAGTACCCCATCTTGCTATGCCCGTAATATAACGGCACGACCTGATCCTGCAACAATTCGTAAAGCGTACGCGTTTCTTCGCGAGTACGAACTTCTTCGCTTAACGATTCAGAAACCGGCTTGATCGCCCAGCCGTTTTTTCCGTCATATCCCTCACCCCACCAGCCGTCCAGCACGGATAGATTGATCGCACCATTGATGCCCGCCTTGATCCCGGATGTGCCGCTGGCTTCCAGCGGATACAAAGGGTTGTTAAGCCAGACATCCACACCGGATACCAGCTTGCGCGACAGCGCAAGATCATAACCCTCGACAATCAGGATTTTGCCGATGAATTCGGTCATCTTGGAGATATGGGTGATATGGCGTATCAGATCCTGTCCGGGAACGTCAGCCGGATGCGCTTTCCCGGCGAAGATAAAGACAACCGGCCGCTCGGGGTTATTCAGGATCTCACGCAGCCAATCGAGGTTGCCAAACAGCATGGTTGCGCGCTTGTAGGTTGCAAAACGGCGCGCAAACCCGACAGTGAGAATATTTGGATTTTCCGGATTGACGTATTTGAGCAGGCGGTCCAGATGTGCTTCGGAGCCATGGTTGCGGAAGTGCTGCGCACTGATGCGTTCGCGCACCATGTTGAGCATCTTGGCTTTCAATGATTGGCGCACACTCCAGAACAAATGCCCGGGGATTTTATCTATACCCTCCCAGAATTTTACGTCGTTCAAGCGCGCGTTCCATTCCAGACCAAGATGGCGTTCGAATACCTCGATCCATTCTGACGCGAGAAAAGTCGGCGCGTGTACACCATTGGTAATATATGTCATCGGGTTTTCACGATGCTCGATCTCCGGCCACATGTCGCCGCATATGACCGATGACACGCCGCCGTGGATACGCGATACACCATTGTTAAAGCGCGTCCCGCGAATGGCCAGCGCGGTCATATTGAAATCCGGGCTATCCTTGGCATGCCCCAGTGCCATGAATTCCTCGCGGTTGAGCTTGAGTTCATGGTAGTAGTGTTCAAAGTAGGCATGCACCATGTCCTCACTGAAGTGGTCATGCCCGGCAGGTACCGGTGTATGTGTCGTAAAGATGGTATTGACTGCGACGCATTCGAGAGCGGCCGCAAAGTCCAGGCCTTCCTCGGCGATCTTCTGGCGGATCCGCTCCAGCACCAGAAAAGCCGCATGCCCTTCGTTTATGTGCCAAACCGACGGCCTCAGGCCAAGTTCACGCAATGCAAGTACGCCACCGATCCCAAGGACGATCTCCTGCTCGATACGCATGGTCTTGTCGCCGCCATACAGCCGGTGAGTGATATTGCGGTCATGCGGGCTGTTATTTTCCAGATCGGTATCCAGCAGATACAGCGTGATATGGCCGATCCTTGCCTGCCATATCTTGATATTGAGTTTGCGCCCGGGCAAGTCCAGGGCAATATAGACTTCCGACCCATCGGCACGTTTGGATGGTGTGATCGGCAAAGCATCGAAACGCGAATCATTGTTGGTGGCGATCTGGTTGCCGTCGCCATCGATGGTCTGATGGAAATACCCCTGACGATAGAGCAACCCGACCCCGATAAATGGCAGACGCAGATCGCTGGCCGCCTTGCAATGGTCGCCCGCCAGGATTCCCAACCCGCCGGAATAGATCGGAAAGCTTTCATGAAAGCCGAATTCGGCACAGAAGTAGGCGATCAAATCGCTGTCCCGCAGTTTTTCTTCACCGATAGCAGGCACCCGATGATTGTGATAGGTATCGTAGGCTGCCAGCACGCGATTGAAATTGCCGATAAAGACCTGATCATCCGCAGCATCAAGCAAGCGCTGTTCGTCTATGCGTTTCAGGAATGCCTTCGGGCTTTGCTCGGTCGCCTTCCACAGGTCCGAATGCAGGCGCGCAAAGAGTGCGCGCGTCGGACGATCCCAGCTATACCAGAGGTTGTTTGCCAGTTCTTCAAGGCGCGCGATGCGTTGGGGGATTTTCGGGCAGACTTGCAGAATATGAGAAGTGCTTTTTTCCATGGCGTTATCCCCATTCAAAAGTCATGATTACATCTGTGCGGGTGCAAGCGATTATAACCCAACTGCCCGAGCCTTCAGTCCGGAAGGCTTCGCACTAACCGCTACAAACCGTTTGTGTTGCCATCAACGGGTAATGCCGCGCGATCAAGATGCCATTCGGCAGCCACAACCCGCGCAGCAGGCAGCAGGCTCGCGTTCCGCAATTTTTCAATCGCATTGCGCTTTCCTGCCCCTGACACTAAAAATATCTTCTGTCGTGCTGAATTTATCGAATTGATGCCCAGTGAAACCCTTTCTGGCGGCGGCTTTGGCGCATTGAACACCGGTACGCATGCCGCCATGCTTCCAATAGCCGGATCGCCCGGGAAAAGACTGGCGATATGCCCATCCTCACCCATACCCAGCAGGATTAGATCGAACTGGGAAACTTGGGCTATCTGTTCGGCATATCTGGCCGCAGCTTCACGTGCGCCAAGTTCTGCTGGGATTGAATGGATATTTTCTTCGGGGATGTCAACGTACTTCAGCAATGCGTCGCTAGCCATGGTGTCGTTGCGCAGTGCACTTCCGGCAGGAAGGCATCGTTCATCGCCAAAGTAAACTTGCACGCGTTTCCATTCGACAGGGCGCTGTCGAAGTTTTTCGTAGCATCGGCGCGGCGTTTCGCCGCCGGCCATCACAAGAAAAAAAACGCCGCGCACGGCGATCGCCTGCGCAGCCGAATCCGCGATGCGTCGCGCGACTGCAATGCTCAAACTTTCAAGATCATCGTAGATATTGACAGTTTGCGCATTCGGCAGTTTTGTAATCTTCATTGGCTTTTGCCGGACAGTTGAGCCGCTCGCAAAGCCGAGCCAAGCAGTGCGGCGCGGTCATTCAGAATCACCCTGACCGGTATGGTTTCGAGCAATGGCCGCATCCGGCCCTTGTTCAGGAATGCATCCATGAAAGCACCCCCCTGCAATAAAGGCAGTATCTTCGGTGCGATGCCACCGCCCAGATACAGTCCCCCGCGGCTCATCATCTTGAGCGCAAGATTGCCCGCTTCCGCACCGTACAGGCGCACAAACATTTCCAGGGCCTCTACACAGATATCATCGCGGCCTGACAATGCAGCAGCGGCTATGTATGCAGCTGCATCACCGGCTTGCATCTCTTCAGCTAGCCATTGCGGTGTTGTCGCGTGGCGGTACTGACACAGGAAATCGTGCAAAGATAAAAGGCCCATGCCGGAAACGACACGCTCCCAACTGACATGCCGATGTTTTTGTTGTAGATGACGAAGGAACTGTATTTCCAGTTCATTGCCGGGGCTGAAACTGGCATGCCCACCTTCCGTCGCATACGGATAATGTCTGCTGCCGTCCCAAAACAGGCCTGCCTCGCCCAGGCCGGTGCCAGCAGCGATCACTGCGATATTGCCGCTGGTATCCTGGATCCCGGGTTGCAAGGTCAGCAGCTCGTCAACATCCAATGCAGGTAATCCATAAGCAGTCGCTTCCAGATCATTAAGCAAGGAACACAACTTAAAACCGAAACGCTGCTGCAATGCATCGGCATCGATGCGCCAGGGAAGATTGGTGGTTTGTACTACCCTGCTCAGCACCGGCCCGGCAATGCCTAAAGCAGCATAATCCGGGGCATCTGCTTCTGCCAGGAAGTCACAGAGCAATGCTTCGAACGTTTTGTAATCTTTGCTTGAGTATTCAGCTTCACGTTCAATCTTGACTTGTTCACCCGTCAGTTCAATGACAGCAAGACGTGTTTTTGTTCCACCAATGTCGCCAGCAATAAATTTTTCCATAAGTTCCACTAGCATTGTGTTTCCATGGTTTTTGTACCCAGCCTTAATGGTTATTTTTATAACCATTTGTTTACCCATTAAATTACAGCTCAAAGAGGTTGATTCTTTATGTTTTTATTACTACCGTGATTCTCACTTGGCCATACTTGATTGGAGTGGGTAAATATAATGCATCACCAAATTATTCTTTTCTATACAGCAAGGCCAAGAAGTAAATTACACCTTTGAAGGTTTGACAGCAACAAATGTTATAGAGCACCCGGAGCTGGAAATTATGTTGATTCGGCATGGTTGAAGCAAAAAGCAAATGTTTTTTACACGAACTCATCTTATATTTGGTCGCATAGCAGGAGTGTTAATGGGGCTATCATGGAATGAACGCCTGAGCGTCGGAAATGAAATCATCGATTCAGACCATAAAAATCTGATCGTCGTGATCAACAGACTGGCGGATGCTATCAAATTAAGGGATCGTGCTGCCCTGCATATGGCGTTTGAGTTACTTGATTCCTACATGACGATCCATTTTGAAAATGAAAGAAAAATCGCCAAAGCGATCAGTTTTCCGTTTGATAAAAATATATCCGATCAGCAGCAGCTGTTGCATGAAATAAGGCATATGGTAAAGGAGCTGGAAACCATGGACTGCTACTGGCCAGAGCATTTATTGGATCGGTACACGCTTTTTCTGAATAATTGGATGGACAATCATATAATCAAAACAGATATGCAAATGAAACCGGCGTTGCAAGCTTACCCTTATGATTTCAAACCGGGTTGATTGACTATTGTTTATCCAAGGACATTAACAAAAAAGATATTATCATCATATTATCAATTGGCGACCAATATGAGTTTCTGCATCATTGAGGCACACTCTGCGAGCTTAAAACTGGACTGCAGAGCCACATAAAATAAATGAGCAATACTTCCCTGCAATCTATAACGATCGTTGCGGTAGAAGATGACCCAGCTGATTTTGGATTGATACGCGCTTTTTCGCGCCCGAAAAAACGCGGTATCGGGGGCATCAATGAGCCCGTGCTGGTATGGGCAAAAACACTGGCTGAGGGCATAGTCATTGCCAGAAATAAAAAGCCAGATATCGTGCTGCTTGATCTTTCACTTCCAGATTCTGCCGGATTGGAAACGGTACATGCGATGCGTGATGCTTTGCCGGATGTTCCCATAGTGATACTAACGGGACAAGACGACAATGTTCTTTCCAATGCAGCGTTGCAAGCTGGCGCTCAGGACTATCTAGTAAAGGGGCAGTTTGATCACGATGCGCTTGACCGTGCGGTACGTCATGCGCTGGTGCGCAATGCGCTGGAGTTGCGGCTCAGTGAGAGTATTCAACGCCTGGAATTAGCATTAACCGGCGGCGATCTGGGCACATGGAATTGGTCTGTACCCAGTGGCAACTGCACTTTCAACGAGCGCTGGTACGAAATACTGGGTTATTCACAGACCGAAATCGAGCCCGGGTATTCCAGTTGGCTTGAAATGATTTGTCCGGAAGATCTGGCTGCAGTCGATAATGCGATGGGGCAGCACCTGAGGGGCGAAACACAGATGTATGAGGCCGAATACAGGGTGTGCCGCAAGGACGGGCACTGGTTGTGGGTACTGGATCGGGGCAAGGTAGTGGAACGCGATTGTAAGGGGCAACCCCTGCGGGTGGCTGGTACATACCTTGACATAACCAGACAAAAACGCGCTGAAATGCTACTGCTGCTCTCTCGCAACCGCCTGAAAGAGCAAGTTGAAGAAATTACATTCCAGCTGAAAGAGCTCAAAGAAGAATTTGAAGACGTCAATACGACGCTAAAGGTGTTGCTCAAGAACAAGGATGCGGAAAAAACCACGGCCCAGAATGCTTTAGTGTACGAGATGAGCCATGAGGTCACGCCGTTCCTGCTAAAACTTAAAAATAGCATCCGGAATATCAAGGAGGCCAGCTTGCTCGATGCCCTGGAGAAGAATCTGCAACACCTGGCCTCTACGTACGGTAGTGCTGGCCCCCACCCTTTTCTCTTTTTGCAGTTTACCCCCGTCGAAACACAGGTGGCATCCTTGATCAGACAGGGGCATTCTACCAAGGCCATTGCCACATTGCTGTCCCTCTCGCCTGAAACCATCAATGTTCACCGGAAGCATATTCGTAAAAAACTCGGGTTGAACAGCAAAGCAGATAATCTTCGCCGTTATCTGGCATCCTTGCCGGAGTAAATAAACAATTATTTCAATTGATCTGCCATTGCAACAATCATTAATTATTTTGACTCATTCACAGCCCCAATTGTTTGCTTGCCTCGCTACTATCCATGCAATAAAGTGCCGTGATGCACCTTATTCATTATTTTCAGGGAACAAGCCCCGGATTTGAGCTTGCTCAACGTTATTTCATTTGAATTACGCGAGCCATGTTGCGTTTGAATTTAAGCAAACTATTGCCGCTGCTGGTGTTAGCAAGTGGTCTTGCTGTCACTTTTTTTTTGCAGCAAATTGCTTTCAATGATGCGCGAAAAAATCAGCGCTACACCTTCAATCACCTTTCCCTTCAAGCGATATTGCATGTCCAGGAGCGGCTGGCAGACTACGAGCAAGTCCTGCGTGGCGCCAGAGGACTGTTTATCGCATCAAGGGATGTAGAGCGAGAAGAATTTCGAGACTATGTGGACACTTTGCAACTGGTGAAACGATTCCCGGGAACTCAAGGTGTCGGTTTTTCGCAAATCGTTCCGCTTCGGGAAAAAGCCAGCCATATAGAGGCAATCCGCAAAGAAGGGTTCAAGAATTACACCATAAACCCGAAGGGACAACGCAGCCTCTATGCTCCAGTTATCCTTCTTGAGCCGTTTACAGATCGCAACCTGCGCGCCTTTGGCTATGACATGTATTCAGAAGCAACGCGTCGTACAGCCATGGAGCAAGCGCGAGATTCGAATGAACCGGTTATCTCGGGCAAAGTCAAGCTTGAACTGGAAACTGATCAGGGCGTACAAGCAGGCTTTCTCATGTATTTGCCGGTGTATCGCAAGGGAAGCTCGTATGAAACTCTGGCAGAGCGCCGGAAAAACATCATCGGCTGGGTGTATTCGCCGTTTCGCATGAATAATCTGATGCGCGGCATACTCGGCGATCAGGTTAACAATATCGACCTCGAGATATACGATGGTGAAGATGTCGCGGCCGAATCACTAATGTACGACAGCAATTCCACGCAAAAGCATACCGGTACGCGCTTATTCAATTTTTCGCAGGATCTGGAAGTTGCCGGTCACAACTGGCACATCAGACTGCACTCCCTGCCTTTCCTTGAAAAAAATATCGATGGCGGGCGGGCCACGGTTATATGGCAGGCCGGCACCCTGATGAGCATACTGCTGTCGCTGCTGGTTTGGCAATTGGCCAGCGGGCGGCTCAGGGCGATCAAACTGGCTCAAAAGATGACAAACGAATTGAGGGAGAGCGAAGCAACATCGCGCACTATCCTCGAAGCGATACCCGTACCTCTTGCCCTGAACGCTGAGCATGGGAATATCACATATCTGAACCGTGCATTCATGCAAACCACCGGCTATACCCTTGACGACATTCCAACACTGACAGACTGGTGGTCATGCGCCTTTCCGGATCCGCAATACCGGCAGTGGGTAACTGAGAATTGGCAGAAAAACATGAGTACTGCAAAGCGTACCTATGCACCTTTTTCCTCCTTCGAAATGACCATAAAGTGCAAGGACGGATCGGATCGTACTTTTCTGGCAGGCGCCACATCCATCAAGGAAAATTTTGTCGGAACCCACATGGTCATACTTTACGACATCACCGACCGCAAACGTGCCGAAGAGCATTTGCGCACACTTTCCATTGCAATCGAACAAAGCCCACTGTCTGTAATCATCACCGACCTGAACGCAATAATACGGTACGCCAACCCGTGTTTCCTGAGTACTACCGGCTACAGCATGGACGAAGTGATTGGCCAGAGTACCCGCATCCTTCGCTCGGGGCTGACCCCAAAAGAAACTTTCGAGGAGCTATGGAAAACACTAGCCGATGGTCAAGTTTGGCGTGGTGAGATTATCAACAAGCGCAAGAATGGCGAATATTACTGGGAAGAGGTACATATAGCGCCTGTAACGGATACGGCAGGCATCCCTATCCTCTATGTTGCCGTAAAGCTTGAAATCACCCAGCGCAAAGAATACGAAAAAGAGCTCAAGCGCTCAAATTCGGAGCTGGAGCAATTCAGTTATGCCATTTCCCACGACATGCGGCAACCGTTGCGCATGATTTCCAGCTACCTGCAGCTGATTGAAATGAATATGGCAGGCATGCTAGATGGCGAGAATCTCAGTTACTTCAACTTTGCCATCGAAGGCGCCAAGCGCATCGATCAGATGCTTATAGAATTGCTTGAATATTCGCGTGTTGGCAGGAAGGGTGAGCCGGCTACGTGGGTTTCAAGCCGCGATATACTTGACGAGGCTTTGCAATTTCTCCAGCCTGCAATGACTGAAGCTCAGGCCATGCTGGAAATTTCCGGCGAGTGGCCTTCCATATTTGCCAGCCGCGACGAAATAGAGCGACTCCTCCAGAACCTGCTCGGCAATGCCATTAAATTCACCATTGCCGGTCAGAAACCTGAAATCACCATTTCAAGCAAGGTAGTCAGAAATGAATGGCGATTGTGTGTTGCCGACAATGGTGTTGGTATTATCCCCGATCAAGCCAAACGGTTATTCCAGATTTTCCAGCGCCTGCAATCCCGCGATGATTATGAAGGAACAGGCATCGGGCTGGCACTATGCCGCAGAATTGCCGAACATCACAAAGGACACATCTGGGTTGAATCGGCAGGCATAGGACGCGGCAGCAAGTTCTGTGTCAGACTACCCGTGCTGCACGAGAAACAATATGGACAATCCGGGATTTATCCATCGTTCTCTCAGAATTTGCATTACAGGGAGCCGAATGAACACTCCGACTAAACCCTTTGTTCTGTTGCTGGTAGAAGATGAAAAACCGGATGCAAACCTCGTGAAATGGGCTCTGGAAAAGAACCGGGTTTTTGTCGATTTGCATCTTGTCGTTGATGGTTATGAGGCGATGAAGTTCTTGAGACGGATTGGCCCACACTTCCTGGATATGCCCCGGCCGGATTTGATCCTGCTTGATATCAACATGCCACAAATGAGCGGATTGGAATGTCTCGCGGCCATAAAAAAAGACCCATCCCTGTGCAATATCCCGGTGGTTATGCTTTCCACTTCGTACGCTGAAAACGATGTGTCCGACTCCTCAAGCTTGGGGGCTGCCGATTATTTCACCAAACCGATGGATATTTATCAATTAGCGGAAACCATCCGCATTCTGAGCGAGCGATGGATAACTCCCATATTGCAGCATTAATGGCAAAATTACTTAAGTGTCATGAACATTGGATCGTAAGGCGGCGCTGAGTTAAAGCGATCCGCGAGTTGCCTTCAGCCATCAATAGGCTTCCAGATTTGCTCCATCCAGATTCAAAGAATGGCGCCAGAATTGGTCTTCACGATCGAACAGGTGATAAGTGCCGCGTGGCCCCCAGCTACCGGCAGGGTATGTGCTGATAAAATCGCGTTCCATCGCCCAAACCTTGATGACGGGGTCTACCACGCGCCACGCAGCCTCTACTTCGTCGATGCGCAGGAACAGGGACTGGTCACCCTGCATCACATCCAGGAGCAATCCTTCATAAGCGTCATAATTCTCCTCGCCTTTCTGGTGATAGGAGGCATCCAGGCTGATGGTGCGCGTATGCAGGTCGAGGCTCGGAATCTTGACTTGCATCTCCATCTTCAGGCAATCGCTGGGTTGTATGCCCAGCATGACCCAGTTGGGGTGCGGGCTGTTTCCCTGGCGCGCATGTTTGAGAAGATCCTGTGGCGGGTTTTTGAAACGGATACAAATCGCCGAACTGTTCTCGGCCATGCGCTTGCCGGTGCGCAAATAAAAAGGGACCCCTGCCCAGCGCCAGTTGTCGATATACAGTTTCAATGCCGCATAGGTTTCGGTCACGCTGTCTGCCGCAACCCCATTTTCTTCCAGATATCCGGGAACTGCCTTGCCGTTCACCGTGCCGCCGGCGTATTGCCCGCGAAACGCATGCGCATGGACCGAGTTCTGCGTGATAGGACGAATGGCCTTCAATGCTTTCACTTTTTCATCGCGCAGGTGCACGGCCGACACCGACAGTGGGGGTTCCATCGCCACAAGCGCCAGAAGTTGCATCAGATGGCTCTGGAGCATATCGCGTAACGCGCCCGCCCCTTCAAAATACCCGGCACGCCCCTCGATTCCCTGTGTTTCTGAATGTGTGATCTGCACATGGTCGATGTAATGCCGGTTCCAGATCGGCTCCAGCAAAATATTCGCAAACCGGAATACCATCACGTTCTGTACGGTACCTTTGCCAAGGTAATGATCGATGCGGTATATCTGAGGCTCATTCAGATACTTGTACAGGCTTTGCTGAAGCGTTTGCGCACTGAGCAGGTCATATCCAAAAGGTTTTTCGATTACGACTCGGCGCCAGCCGTTCTTTTCCTGAAGCAGGCCGACACTGCTCAATTTTTCAATGAGCGGGAGGAATTCAGCAGGGCGAACCGACATGTAGAAAACGATGTTCGGCGGCAGCTGCGGATTGTTGTCGAGCGATTGCTGCAATCGCCGGTAGGAATCTGCATCATCAGGGGGATTGGCGTGGTAATGCAGGCGCGCGCTGAATTTTACAAAAACCTGGTCGATCACTTCCGGCTTGTGTTTTGCTCTAAGCATCTCCAGAACTTCTACAGCCCACTGCTCATTGCTCATCGGTTTCCTGCCACAACCCAGTATCGCCATGTTGTCGGGCAAACGATTGAACAACTCCAGCCTGAACAAGGCAGGGATCAGCTTGCGCCGTGCAAGGTCGCCTCCCGCGCCAAGAATTACCAGAGTGCAAGGCTCCATCGATTTCATTTTCCGCCCTCTGCCTTCTTGACAGCATGTCCACCGAAAGCATTGCGCATGGTGGACAACAGCCGGTAACCGTAACCGGTTTCATTCTGGCTGGTGAAGCGCATCTGCAATGCCAGTGTCAGCACGGGCACAGCGACACCCTGATCGATCGCCTCCACGACCGTCCAGCGCCCTTCTCCGGAATCCGGGACATAAGGCGCAACAGTCGACAATTCCTGGTCATGTTTGAGCGCTTCCGCGGTCAGGTCCAGGAGCCAGCTGCGCACCACCGACCCATGCCGCCATAATTCGGTGATTTTCGCCAGATCGAGTGCGAATTCCTCTTTTCCGCGCAGCAATTCCAGGCCTTCGGCAAGGGACTGCATCATGCCGTATTCGATACCGTTGTGGATCATCTTGGTGAAATGCCCCGCACCGATGGGGCCGACATGTGCCCAGCCAGTATTCGCAGCCGGGGCCAAAGCCTGCAGGACGGGAGCCATGGTTTGTGCGACTTTTTCAGTGGCGCCGACCATCAAACAATATCCGTTTTCCAGTCCCCAGACACCACCCGAAGTACCGGCATCCATAAAACCGATCCCCTGCTCCGCCAACCAGGCCCCGCGCCGCTGACTGTCATGGTAGTTTGAATTCCCACCGTCGACGATGATGTCTCCCCGGGAAAGCAGCGGCACCAGCGCACGAATCTGCTGTTCTATCAGCTCACCGCTTGGCAACATCAACCAGACAACTCGTGTGGGAGACAATTTTGCCACGGCGTCATCCACCGAAAATGCAGCAATCATGCCCTCATCTGTGGCCAGCTGTGTGACCAGCTCTGTTGCCCTGTCATACCCCACCACTTCAATACCGTTGCGGCGTAACCTGCGAGCCATGTTGCCGCCCATTTTACCCAATCCGATCATCGCTATTCGCATAGCATTCTCCCCAGAAAACAAGCAAGCAGAAAAAATATATCGAACAACCAGCTCATATGCGTCTGCAGAATCACAACGTTACTATCATCTGCAAACTGCTGCGCAAATTATATGCTTTAACTTGCGTATACAATAGACAACACTCTTGGAAAAGCACGGTAAAATGCGCTCACTAGGAGAAAGTGATATGTCGACATCACCGAAAGTTACCCCGCAAGCCCCGCTCGATCTGGAATCGGTCACGCAATCCCTGACCAATCATCTGATCTATTCTGTTGGCAAAGACCCGATAACCGCAACTGATCGCGACTGGTTTTATACCGTCGCCCTCGTTGTCCGCGAGCGCCTGGTTGGTAGCTGGATGGAGACCATGCGCCGCTACTACCTCAATGATGCGAAAAGGGTGTATTACCTTTCCATGGAGTTCCTTATCGGGCGCAGCCTTGTCAACAGTATGCTCAATATCGGTTTTGCCGATGAAGTCCGCAAGGCTTGCGTTGAAGCCGGCGTCGATCTGGGAAAGATTACCGAGCTGGAATTCGATGCGGCACTTGGAAATGGCGGTCTTGGCAGGCTTGCGGCCTGTTTCCTTGATTCCATGGCAACCATCGGCCTGCCTGGCTTTGGCATGGGAATCCGTTACGAATATGGCATGTTTCACCAGCAAATTGAAAACGGCTGCCAGGTGGAGCACCCGGACAACTGGTTGCGTTATGGGAACCCGTGGGAATTTCCCCGGCCGGAAGTCCTGTACCCGGTGAAATTCCATGGCCGTGTGGTGCAATATACCGACGAGCGCAACAAGATACATCATCACTGGATAGAAACAGATGATGTCATGGCAATGGCGTATGACACACCGGTTCCAGGTTACGGACTGAATACAGTCAATAACATGCGCCTGTGGTCCGCCAAGGCTTCACGCGACTTTGACCTCAAATATTTTAATGAAGGCAACTACATCAAGGCGGTTGAGGATAAAAACGAATCTGAAAACCTTTCCAAGGTGCTTTATCCAAACGACACTACCGAGATGGGCCGTGAATTGCGTTTAAAGCAGCAGTATTTTTTTGTCAGCGCCTCACTGCAGGACATTCTTTATCGCTTCTGCAAATATCACACTTCTTTCGACGAGCTGCCGGACAAGGTTGCCATCCAGCTCAACGATACGCACCCTTCAATCGCTATACCGGAACTGATGCGCATATTGGTGGATTTTTACCACCTTGAATGGGAACATGCATGGGATATTACCACCAGAATTTTTTCCTACACCAACCATACTCTCATGCCGGAAGCGCTGGAAACCTGGCTGATATCGCTGTTCGAAAAAGTTCTACCACGGCACTTGCAGATTATTTACGAAATAAACCACCGTTTCCTGTCGGAAGTCACGCATCATTTTCCCGGCGATCACGAGCTGCTCAAGCGCATGTCCATCATTGATGAAACACGTGGCCGTCGCGTACGCATGGCTCATCTGGCCATCGTCGGTAGCCATCATGTCAATGGTGTGGCAAAACTGCATTCCGAACTGATGAAAACCACGATCTTCTCGGATTTCAACCGTCATACTCCAGGCAAACTTATCAACATCACCAATGGCATCACTCCGAGACTTTGGCTGAATCAGGCCAACCCTGAACTGGCAAAACTGATCACCAGCCGAATTGAAAAAGGGTGGGTCACAAACCTGTCACAACTTCGCCGACTGGCCGACCTGGCTGAGGATGTATCTTTTCAGGAAGCATTCCGGGCTGTGAAATGTGCCAATAAAAAACGGTTATCCGGGCTGATACTGAACAAGCTTTCCATTCAAGTCAATCCGGACAGTATGTTTGACGTACAAGTAAAGCGCATACACGAATACAAGCGGCAGCTTCTTAATTTGCTCCATGTGGTCACTTTGTACAACAGGATCCGCTCCAATCCTTCGCTGGATGCTGTACCGCGGACAGTGATCATTGCAGGAAAGGCAGCCCCCGGCTATGTAGTGGCAAAACTTATCATCAAGCTTACCAACAGCATCGCTGATATCGTCAACAATGACCCTGCCGTACGCGGCCTGCTGAAACTGGTGTTCATTCCGAATTATGATGTTTCGACCGCCAACATCATCATTCCGGCAGCTGATCTATCCCAGCAAATATCCACCGCAGGCACCGAAGCGTCTGGTACGGGTAACATGAAACTGGCGCTTAACGGCGCACTGACCATCGGTACGCTTGATGGTGCAACTATTGAAATAATGGAGGAAGTCGGCGAAGACAATATCTTTATCTTCGGTAACAGCGCCAGCGAAATAGCGGCATTGAAAGATGCAGGCTGCACCCCGTGGAATTACTATCACGCCGATGACGAATTGAAACTGGCGCTGGACATGATCGCATCTGGTTATTTCTCGCCTGAAAACACGAATCTCTTCAAACCGATATTTGACAGGCTTACTCAGGAGGGAGACGCTTATTTTCTGCTGGCAGACTATGCTTCTTACATAGCAGCACAGGAACGCGTGGAGTCCTTATATCGCGACCAGCAGCAATGGACACGCCGCGCGATTCTTAACGTTGCCGGCATGGGGAAATTCTCCAGCGACCGCACGATCAGCGAATATGCGGAAAAAATCTGGGGCGCAAAACCGGTGCTGTAACAGCAATAGCTAACACATGTTTTTTGATTAAAAAAAACTGCTGATGGCCTATTGGCCATCAGCAGTTGATATTTCATCACGGCCTGTCCTGATGCTACCGGAACAAGGCCATTTTACATTTAGCCAATCGATGCCAGGGCGGCATTGAGGGTAGCGCTGGGGCGCATGGCTGCGGAGGTCTTGGCGAAATCCGGGTGGTAGTAGCCACCCATATCTACCGGCTTGCCCTGGGCCGCGATCAATTCGGCATTGATCTTTGCCTCGTTCTCGGTCAGTGTTTTAGCCAATGGCGCAAACTTTGCCTGCAAGTCCTTATCCTTGGTCTGAGCGGCCAGCGCCTGCGCCCAGTACAGCGCGAGGTAGAAATGGCTGCCGCGGTTGTCAATTTCGCCGACCTTGCGGGCGGGTGACTTGTTGTTGTCGAGGATCTTGCCGTTGGCCTGGTCGAGCGTTTCCGCCAGCACCTGCGCCTTTTGATTCTTGAATGTCTGTGCAAGATGTTCCAGCGATACTGCCAGCGCGAGGAATTCACCAAGCGAATCCCAGCGCAGGTAGCCTTCTTCCTGGAACTGTTGCACATGTTTCGGCGCCGAGCCGCCAGCCCCGGTCTCGAACAGTCCGCCGCCATTCATCAACGGCACGATGGACAGCATCTTGGCACTGGTGTTAAGTTCAAGAATCGGGAACAAGTCGGTCAAATAATCGCGCAGCACGTTGCCGGTGACGGAGATCGTGTCCTTGCCCTGGCGTATACGCTCCAGCGATTTACGGCAGGCATCGGCGGGCGCCATGATGCTGATGTCGAGGCCGCTGGTGTCATGATCCTTCAGGTACTTTTCGACCTTGGCGATGATCTGCGCATCGTGCGCACGGTTCTTGTCGAGCCAGAAGATCGCCGGGGTGTTGGACAGGCGGGCGCGGGTGACGGCCAGTTTGACCCAGTCCTGGATCGGTGCATCCTTGGTCTGGCACATGCGGAAAATGTCGCCCTGCTCCACTTTCTGTTCCAGCAGTGTCTTGCCGGCGGTGTCCACGACACGGATCGTTCCGTTGCCTGCTGCTTCGAAGGTCTTGTCGTGCGAGCCGTATTCCTCGGCCTTCTGCGCCATCAGGCCGACGTTCGGTACAGAGCCCATGGTCACCGGGTCGAGCGCACCGTTCTTCTTGCAGTCGTCGATGACTGCCTGAAACACGCCGGCGTAGTTGCGATCCGGGACCATCGCCTTGGTGTCATACGGCTTGCCGTCCGGGCCCCACATCTTGCCGCCGTCGCGGATTACCGGCGGCATGGAGGCGTCGATGATCACGTCAGACGGTACATGCAGGTTGGTGATGCCCTTGTCGGAATTGACCATCGCCAGCTTCGGCTGTTTCTGGTAGCAGGCCTGGATGTCGGCCTCGATCTCTTTGCGTTTGGCATCCGGCAGCGTGGCGATCTTTGCCAGCAGGTCACCAAGGCCGTTGTTGACGTTGACGTTCAACTCCTTGATCGTGGCGGCATGCTTGTCGAACACGTCCTTGAAATATACGGTGACGGCATGGCCAAACATGATCGGATCGGAAATCTTCATCATCGTAGCTTTCAAGTGCAGGGACAGCAGCACGTTCGGCTCTTTCTTCGCTTCCTCGATCTGCTCTGCGAAGAACTTGCGCAGCGCGTTACAGTTCATCACGGAAGCGTCGATGACCTCCCCAGCCTTGAGCGTAGTCTTTTCCTTCAGCACTGTCGCCTTGCCGTCTGCGCCGACGAACTCGATACGCACCGTGCCTGCTTCGGAAACAGTGACAGACTTTTCGCTGCCGTAGAAATCGCCGCCAGTCATGTGCGCGACGTGGGTCTTGGAGTCACTTGCCCATTTGCCCATGCGGTGCGGATGTTTGCGCGCAAAATTCTTCACCGACAACGCTGCGCGGCGGTCGGAATTGCCTTCGCGCAACACCGGGTTGACCGCACTCCCAAGGATCTTGCCGTAGCGGTTCTTGATTTCTTTCTCGGCGTCGTTCTGCGGGTTTTCCGGATAGTCCGGAACCTTGTAGCCCTGCGACTGCAATTCCTTGATCGCCGCCTTGAGTTGCGGGACGGAGGCGCTGATGTTCGGCAGCTTGATGATGTTGGCTTCCGGCTTCAGCGTCAGTTCTCCCAGCCATGTCAGCTCATCGGGGATGCGCTGGGCTTCGGTCAGGTTCTCGGGAAAGTTGGCGATAATGCGGCCAGCCAGGGAAATGTCCTTGGCTTCGACATCAACGCCGGCAGCCTTGGTGAAAGCCTGGACGATAGGCAGCAAAGAATAAGTTGCCAGCGCCGGCGCTTCGTCGATTTTGGTCCAATAAATTTTTTCGGTAGTCATGTTATTTCTCTTAAAATAATCAAAATATTATAGCCGTAAGTTAATAATTAAAATTAACTTTATCAAGCCGCCTTCTGTTGGCTGGCAAACAGCGACAGCGCGCCGCCTGCGCGGATCATCGGGATGTCTTCCTTGCCCTGCGCGAGCTTGACAGGAATATCGCCGAGGCCTTCGACCACCAGTTTGAGCTGGCCGCTTTCCAGGCCGGAAGTGTCGAGCGACACCTTGGCGCCCTGTTCGATACGATCCAGATCAGCCGGGTTTTCGAAAACCAGTCCGAGAATGCCGAAGTTGGCGAGGTTGGCCAGATGGATGCGCTCGAAGCCCTTGGCGACGATCGCGCGGATACCGAGGATGCGCGGGCACAGCCCGGCGTGCTCGCGCGAGCTGCCCATGCCGTAGCCGTCGCCGGCGATGATGAAGCCATGGCCGCCCGCATCGCGCACTGCCGCAGCGCGCGCGCTGAAGGTCTTGTCCACCTGGACGAAAGTCGCCTGCTTGGCGTACTCGTCGGCGTTGGAACGCAGCGACAGGTACTTGCCGGCAGGCTGGATATGGTCGGTGGTGATCTCGTTGCCGAGCTTGAGCATGACTTCGCCTGCCAGCTTGGCCGGCAATGGATCGAGCGTCGGCAGCGGCGCGATGTCCGGGCCGTAGCGCATTACCACCTTGGCAGCTTCTGCGGGAGGCAGCGGCGCGGTATAGGCGCCCATGTCGACCACCGGCGGAACCTGCTTGATCGTGAGGTCGCCCTTGAACAGCGTGCGCGGGTCGGTAATAACGCCAGTTATCGCACCGGCGATCGCGGTGACCGGGCTGACCAGATGCACCGAGGCGCTCTCGGTTCCCGAACGGCCTTCGAAGTTGCGGTTGGCCGTGGACAGCATCACGCCATTGCTGGGTGGCGAAAAGCCCTGGCCGATACACGCGGAACAGGCGTTTTCCAGCACGCGCACACCTGCGGCATAGAAGATTTCAATGTAGCCGGCAGCCGCCAATTGGCGTGCGATGGCCTGCGAGCCTGGCGCAATCGCTGTATCGACTTTGACTTTCTTACCGCGCAACAGTTCACCGACGCGAGCCAGGTTTTCGTAGTTGGAATTGGTGCAGCTACCGATGAACACGGTGTCGACCGGAGTTCCGGCATGCTTGGAGACGGGCTCCATCGACTTCAGGCGTGGGTACAGCGCAATGGTTGGCTCCAATGCAGACAGGTCGATCTCGATAGTGCGCGAATAAGTTGCACCCGCATCGGCAGCCAGTGGTTTGAAGTCGCCTGCACGCTTGCGGCCTTCGAGGTACGCCTTGGTGATATCGTCTGACGGGAAGATCGAGAAGGCGACGCCAGCCTCGGTGCCCATGTTGCAGATCGTAGCGCGGTCGGTGACATTCAAACTCTTCAGACCCGGCCCGGTGTACTCCAGGCAGTTAGCTTTATTGCCCTTGATGCCGATGACCTTGAGCACGTTCAGGATCACGTCCTTGGCGAGCACGCCGGGATGCAACGCGCCGGTGAGGTTTACCTGCACCACTTTCGGCATTTCGATCTTGTAGGAGGTACCCGCCATCGCAAAGCTCACGTCGGTGCCACCCGCACCCAACGCCAGCATGCCCATGCCGCCGGCATTGGTGGTGTGCGAGTCGGAACCGATCACCGACTTGCCGGGAACCGCGAAGTCCTCGAGGAACACGCTATGGCAGATACCGTTGCCGCCGCGCGAAAACCAGCAGCCATATTTTTTGCTGAATGTTTCGAGGTAGCGATGGTCGTCCCCATCAATGTAGCCGACTTGCAAAGTCTTGTGATCCACGACGATGACCGAAGTGGTCTTCACACGATCTATCCCCATCTTCTCGAAAGCCAGCGCGGCTGCAGTGCCGGTAGCGTCCTGATACAGTGTGTGGGTGAACTGGATTTCCAGCGGTTGCCCCTCTGGCGGGAGCTCTTTCAACCCCCCGGCTGCGTTGGCCAGGAGGATTTTCTGTGCGACGTTTAATGCTGCCATGGTTTCTCCATAATTATTGCGTTAAATAAAATTCTGTGTCCTTAAAGGACTGCCGGTAAAGGAGCTCAACTCACAGGAGATTGATGAATGCTTGACGGGTTCCGCTTTATGCTCCACCCTTTTGCGTTCTTCTCCAAGTAGCTACAGCAAAGCCAAGATTATCGCGTAAAAGTTGCGGGTTTTCCAATGGTTTGTACACATCCTCAGTTAGCCTGCAAAAACTGTGTACAGCCTTTGTTTAACCCTCAGAACTTGCGGAGGAAAATAAAAGAGTAATGCCCGATTCGGGTCTGCGCTATTTAACAAGCACGGATCACACCCATAAGCCCGGCTTATGTTGTCGACAGAGGGTAAAATAATGCAAATTTACACCGCATTTGCCGTTTGCGCGGCTCCCCGCAGTTTTTTTAATCACATTATTCATATAAAACATCAGGTTAATATTTTTTTCTTTGAAAAACGCTTAGTACTCAGAGTAGCGATGAGCTTCATCGGCTCGGTAGCAGAGGATTAATTTGGTTCGCACAATACGGATTATTGAAAGGGCAATATACGTATAGTATAATTTTGCAGCCATGTTGGCCTATTAAAAAATAAAGGGGTTCGTAATGATCAGAGATTTACTTGTTATGGGTTCGATGCCGCTTATTATTTTCCCGATTATCTACACCTTGTTTTATTTGTTCTCCCAAGGGCATTTTGCGTATTGATTTCAAGCAATCTGTTGCAGCCTGAATTGAAAAAACATCCCCTCTATTCGAGGGGATGTTTTTTTGCGCTAGCTCACTTGAGAAATCAGGCGGCACAAAAGGCATCGCTCCTTTCCTTTCAAGAACGGAGCATGCTTCAGTAGTTCAAGAAACGTGGTTGCACTGCGAAGCTGGTGTGCGCGTATCCATGTTGCGGCCACGGTTGATATGGTCGTCGATCTCACCCGCGCAACCTGCCATGCGGCCGAACAGGAACGCGGTGAATGCGGCCATTTCCATCAGGTTTTCGCTGAATTCGCCCTTGCGGTAGCGCGGCCACAGCAGCTTGAGCAGCGATGCGGCAATCACGGCGTCGATGTTCACGCAGAACACGTTGGCAGTCACGCCATTGTCGTACAAAGATTGCACCAGCGTCCGGTAGAAATCGTGGAACACGTTCTTCTCGCCCCGCTCCGCAAAGAATTCGGCGATGAACACTTCGCGCGGGTCATGGTTGACCGGATGGCCCTTGAACACCGGGTGATTAACGCCAGGGATGTTGCGCACCCCGGTGCCAAGCGCCTTGCTCTGCTTTTTCTCCTTGTTGAAGGCGATAGAGAATTCGTCTGCCATCTTCTTCAAATCGAGGCCATGCTTGGCGTTGCCCGCGTCCGCAAGGGAAGTATCCCTGAAAGCCTCGATAAGGAACTGGATGCCCTCGTAACCGTTGCCGCCGTGCGCAAACCCTGTGTGTGTGAGGAAGCCGATCATACCCTTGTTGATCTGCACGCGTTCCGGCGACTCCGGGCCGTCGGCGGATACCGCACCTTTGCAGCCCTGCGCCGAGATGGTGCCGACGCCGTTGGAAATGATAAGGCCGAGGATGACTTGCAGCGGGAGCAGGCTGGCTGCAGTCGGTCGCTCGCCCAGCAGCGAAATGTAGGCCAGTTGCGTGACGGTCCAGGAGTCCAATATTTCCTGGTTGTCCACGCCGCAAAATTTGCCTGCTACATGGTGCTTGCCTTCGGTCGATGCACCGATGATCAAGCCGAACAGTTTGGCATACCAGGGCAGGTTGCGGACAGTCAGTTTGGAAATGCGTTTGCGTATCAGCGGCTCCCAGGCGACTGTCGTGGTCAGCGCGGCCAGAACGGCATCTGCCGTAGGATGCCCTTTAAGAGAGCGCAAATATTTTACAAATACGGATTTCGCACCACGCTTGTCAAAAGCCTTGAGCATGGCTTCTGCCCTGGCATCCGCCTTGTCGCTGACCAATGTCGCCAGTTGCTCTGCAGTCGCAGTAGCTGGATTAATCTTGGCCTGCTCGTCATCGCCTTTCAGTAGTTCGGAGTGCGCAAAGATCTCCGTCAAGGAATCAGCGGCTGCACGTGCGGCATCCACACGCTTCGGTCCGAGCAGCGCGACAGCCGCAGTGATTGCGGTGTTGGGCGCATTCCCTGCTTCGCGCGAAGCCTCAGCGGCAGCCAGTGCTGCATCGCCGTGCAAGTTGACATGTGCTGCAACCGCGAGGTTGAACAGCGCATTATCGTTGTCATCGTTAAGTTCGCGCACCAGCGCCAGACACAGGTTGGATTCCAGCGGCTGCTTGGAGCAGTCAAGAATCGAGATATTGTTTACCTTGGTGACCTGGCTCTTGGGGTCCATCACTGAACTACCCGAACAATCCTTCATGGATTGGCGCGGGAAGATCGCGCCGACGTTCTTCAGCAGTTCGGCGATCTGTATGTCGTATGGCGACATCGCCTTGACCACCGGGATGTCGAGTGCGGCGGACAATTTCAGGCCCTGGTTATCGCCGAACCATGGTTTAAGTTCCAGGCTACCTTCTGGCGCAAAATCTTTCTGCACGCCGTTGAGTTCCATCACTTTTGTCAGCGCCAGCGGAATGTGTGCGATATTGGTTACAACCGCGCCTTTTTTCGAGCAGACTGGATTCTCTGGTGTGAACAGATCTTTTACACCAAACTTCTTCATGAACCAGCCTTCCTTGGCGCGTGCGTCGTCGCCCGAACCGGCGATTGCACCGGCGTGGCCTACAGCGCGTGTCAGATTCGCCTTCCAGCGGCCGACTACGCAGGCCACGACAGGCTTATCGAATTCCACGTCCTGCTCGTAGTAACCGCCCGGCTCGCTGTACAGTACTGCCGCTTTGGTGCGATCGTCGTTGGCCATCGCAAATGCGAATTCAGGCATGGCATAGTTGATGTAAACGTCTTTGCCGCTGGAGATCAGCGTGGTCGTACCCCAGCCGCCGATGGAAAGATAGTTGGCAATCGTGGTGGTGAAGTTGCCGGAGTTTGAATAGATCGCGACCGAGCCTTTGCGCAGGGTTTCTTCCGGCTTGTCGCCACCCAGCGCGCCGCCGATGCGGACATGGTTCCACGAGTCGGCCACACCCAGGCAGTTGGCACCAAAGATGTCCACGCCACGCTGTTGGCCGAGCGCGCGGATTTCGCGGGCATCGTGCATCGCCACTTTTTCGGTGAGGATGACGACTTTTTCGACGTCTGGATTGATGCGGATCAGTTCGGCTACGCCATCGCGTACGGCGGATGGGGGCAGATACACCACACCGACGTTGAACTTGTGGCCGGCTTCCATGCCTTCACGCACGTTGTTATAAACGGATATGCTCCCGACAGGAGTTTCCACCACCTGGCCGCGACGGCCAGGTGAGGTACCGAACACGATGTTGCCGCCGGAATAAGCATGGCTCACCGGAGTCACTGAACGCGATTCGTTGCCTGTAATGTTCAGCACACAGATGCGGTCTTCTTTGGTCGCAATGTCGGCGAGCGAACGGATACCGACGTAATACTTGAATTTATCTATACCAGGTTTCTTCATTGCATTCACCTTTGCATTCTTGGTTCTTTTCGTTGGGACAACAGTGTTTCGTGCACAAACTGTCCCGTTCTCTCATTTTTTCCAGGATCAGGCGTCGGACGGCAAGCCCAGCAGCTTTGCTACTTCGGCGCGGCCGCCGCTCTTCATCCAGCGATCTGCTTCCTGCGCGTAGTTCACCACGTCGGTCATCGCGGAATCGAAACCGAAGATTTTGTAGGGGATGCGCAACGAATCGCACACATCCTTGAATACGCCCATGCCACGTATCACCTGCGGGCCACCGCGCCCGATCACTACATATATTGGTGTTGGGCCATGCTCGCTGAAGTAATCGCGCAGCGCATCGGCCATCGCGCGGAACGTGACGAAAATATCGGTGTTGTTGGCCTTGCCGCCGATGACGAAAAGAACGTTGGTCTGCTTGAGATAGTACTTCAGGCAGATGCGCATCACTTGGTACATCTTCTCATATGGCGGATTTCCACCGAAGTCGGACGAGATAATCGCATCGTTGCCAAGCACTTCGGTGACTAGTGAGTTCGCGCCACCGCCGAAGGTGGGAGCCAGAATCGTGCCTTTCTCGTTGATCACGTAAACGTCGCTCTGCCCCTGATAGGTGCGCAGCTCGTTGATCTCCTGCTCGAAGTCGTTGGACTCGGTGACAAACAGGTCGTCTGGCAGATTCAGGCGGTTCACGCGCGGATCATCGCGGTCGAAGCCGCACTTGAAATCGCAGGCTACCGGGATCAGGGAACCGGATTTGCCTTCCATCATGCGGATGGGGTTGAGCTCCAGCGTGGACATGCCGTAATGGTGGTACAGGTCCCACAGCTTGGGCAGATGCTGCACCAGCGGCGACACGATCTCCTTGGGCGCGCCGAGGTCGGTCAACGCATTGGAGACGATGAAAGACTTGAGGCCGGTCAGCGGGTCGAAAGGTACTTCGATGATCTGGGTCTTGTCCAGCTCTTCGATGTCCATACCGCCGTGGTGCGTCAGGGTCATGACCGGCGCGCGGTAGCGGGTCGAATCGGTGATCGAGAAATAGATTTCGTGTTCGGCCGGAACGGCGCCCTCGAAAGTGACTCCACGTGATTTGTAGACTGCATTGCCGGAACGGTGCTCGGCAAAATACAGGCGTTCTTTTTCAGCCAGCGCCGCCTTCAGGTCTTTGGCGCGCCCGAGCAGTCCGGACTTGCCTTTCTTGCCCACTCCGCCCCTGAAGATAGGCTTAACAAATACCGAACCGCATTTTTCGATCAGGCTATGTATCTCATGGTCGCTGGCTTCCGGCCCGAGCACTTCCGAGGTCGGAAAATCGACGATCTTGAGCAGCCCTGCTCCATGGAGCATTCCACTGATATTCATAACTTCTTACCCCTTATTTAATCAAATTCCATGCGGCCAGTCGTTAGCCGCTAGACGCTAACCGTTAGTCCATCGTCCGCTTCGCGGGTTCTGTTCAACTAACGGCTAACGACTAGCGACTAACGACTAGTCTTTAATATTCTTCTGGCAGGTTCTTCAGCACTGCCCACGAATAGACGGGGCCCTTGACGCACACATAGTCCTTGCCCACGTTGCAACGGCCGCACTTGCCCAGGCCGCACTTCATTTTGTTCTCTATTGTCGTGTATATCTGCTCATCAGCAAAACCGAGCTTGTTCAGGTTCTGAATCACGAATTTGATCATGATCGGCGGGCCGCAAGTGATTGCAATTGAGTTGGCGGGCACGGGATCCTTGTCCATTACAGCTGCTGGCACAAAACCGCAGTACCCCTCCCAGCCCTCCTCTGCCTTGTCGATAGACAGATGCACATCGATAGATTCGCGCAATTTTTCAAGCTCCGCCCGGTACATGATATCGCGCGATGTGCGTCCGCCGTAAAACACGGTGATGTCCTTGAAGTCGGCGCGTTGCGCAACTGCCGTGGTGATAAGCGGCCAGATCGGTGCAAGACCGCATCCGCCACCGATAAAATAAAGGTTCTTTCCGCGCCAGTCGTCAATCGGGAAATTGTTGCCATATGGCCCACGGATGCCGATGACATCGCCAACCTCCAGCTCGTGAAAAGCTGAACTGACCCGCCCCACTTTCATGATACTGAACTGTTTGTATTCCTTGATCAGCGGAGAGGAAGCAATCGAAATCATCGATTCACCGCGGCCAAAAATCGACAGCATCGCGCATTGACCACACTCATGTTCAAAAAGATCGCCCCCATCTGCAGCTTCGACGCGGAATGTTTTAATGGCGCGTTCACCAACCACCTCGTCTTTGATAAAGGCGACCCTGCCCAGTTTTGGAAGATAGATGTTATCCGACATTTTCGGTTACCTTATTCACTACAGCTACAATATCAATCCCCACCGGGCATTCGCTGACGCAGCGACCGCAGCCCGTACATTGGTGCATCCCGAAGTTTTCATGAAAATACTGGAATTTGTGATTTACCCGCTGACGCAACCGGGCACCAGTATTTTCTCGAGGATTATGGCCGGAGGAATGCATCGTGAAATCAGGGAACTGGCAGTTGTCCCAAGTACGAACCCGCTGCCCCTTCAGGGGAGCCTTGCTTTGAACTTCATCGTTGATGTCAAAACAATGGCAGGTCGGACATAGGAAGGTGCAAATGCCGCAACCGATACAGGAACGCGCCATCTCTTCCCAAAGTGGCGAATTGAAATTTGCCTTGAGCTTTTCGGGTGCACCGTCCGGGTCGTTGATCTTGCGCTGTGGGTAGGCGACTGCGGCGGCATGCACTTGTTTTACATCCTTTTGATCATCCGCGCCTGGATCAGTAAGCAAACTGCCTGCAGTGGTCATCAGCTCCTTGCCCACTTCAGTGATCGCCTTAACGAAATAACGATCTCCCAAATCTGTCAGTTGAACATCGAGTCCTTCAGTCGAAACCGGCGACCCGCCAACCGACAGGCAGAAGCAGGTGGCACTGGGTGGTTTGTTGCATGCAAGTCCCACATAGGCCACATTTTTCCGGCGCGTGTTGTAATAAGTGTCATCGACATGGTCCGTGAAGACCTTGTCCATGCGCGGCACGCCCCTTCCGTCGCACGGGCGAACGCCAAAAACGGCGTGTCGTGTTTCCTGCGGCAGAACCTGTGTTAGCTTGGGTGGCTCCCCCTTGATCTGTTCAAACGTAAAGAATATTTCCCGTTGGGGGAAAGCAAGCCCCTTGGGAGATTGCCTTGTGTTGGGATGATCAAGTCGTGCAGCACCCTTGACCGGTTGGTAGGTCCAGATACCATCTTCCAGTGCCGGAGCATGCACCTCCCATTGGGATAAGGCGGCAATCCAGTCGTCAATGCGTTTCTTTTCTAGAATCTTTTCCATGCTGTTACCTGATGAAATCGCCGGGATCGTTATCAAGGAAGGAGGCTACCAGCGAAGCACCTCCAATGCTTGCGCCAGGCTCGAAGCCGAACTTTTCGCGCGCTTCCCGCTCCATCTTGTTGTTGAGCATCCGTATCGGAATATTGACAGGGCACGCTCTTTCACATTCGCCGCAATCGGTGCATCGGCCAGCCAAGTGCATGGCTCGAGTCAGGAGGTAGGTGATATTTTCTGAGCGTGTCGCCGAGCGTTCGATCCAGCGCACACGATCTGCTTTTTCAGCAGCCGATGTTTGCGGCGTTACCGGGAACGAGATGCTGTCAACCACACATTCTTCGCAGTAGCACATCGGGCATACCGAGCGGCATGCAAAGCAACGCATGCAACGGTCAAAATGATGGCTCCATATGTCCCATCGCTCGTTGTTCCCCTGTGCTTCGAATGTCTTCAGCGCAGCAAACGGCTCTTCCAACTGGCGGCCGGTCTTGTCTTCGCCGAACACCACGTTATGTTCCTTCGGAAAGGGGATACGACATTCCAGACAACGATCAGCCATCACATCGCGTGCAGCAAGCCGTTTTTCACCGTCGCTGGTCGTAATTACAAAATCGTCGCCTTCAAATGCCGCGAGTGTCGGCTGAGCACCATTCAATTGGGAAGCCAGTTTGCGCTCGT